>Ga0315545_1000024_pt1 | contig 149084 bp, 134 predicted proteins | sample SalMarSW160210MG_FD_203096 | JGI IMG/M metagenome (GOLD analysis project Ga0315545, IMG submission 203096) | Salt marsh sediment microbial communities from the Plum Island Ecosystem LTER, Massachusetts, United States - Salt Marsh Sediment SW1602-10 ... | reverse complement strand
TCTTTTTCATCAGGAAGTTTCCCCATTTTTTCTCCAAAAAAAAGACCTTCACACTTGCCATTTTCGATTTGTGCCCTGCTACCAGTAGGTTACAACGTCACCCTCGCCGTTTTTGGGGAAACTCCTGGTTTTGCACGGTCCCTTGCGAAAGCGGTTCTTCCACCTGTCACTGAGGCGTTGGTTCGCTACGGTGACGCGGCCAGGGCCTGCAAGGGGAAGGAATGGATGAGGGAGCAGGAGAGGATCGGGATGGAACCGGCGCCGTGGAAGGTGCAATTTTCCGGAGGGCATGATGTTTGAGGCGAGCGAAATCTCATCGAGAAACGCCAGGGGCGAGAGGGATATGGCGTTCTCTCTCGCCCCTTTGCCTTTCGTCAGCCAGTTGCCGTTTTCGGCCTCTGGCGATTTGCCACGGGACTCGTCTGGTTACAGAGTCCAGCCTTTCCGGTATTCCGGCCGGACGTACTGCGCGGCTTTCGGGCAGTTGGTTGCTTTGAGGTTTTTCGCATCCCACTCGATCCGGGTGGCGGTGCGTATAGCGATGACCCCGGCAACCACGACCTCGGTGAGGGGGCCAGCGTAGTTGAAGTTGGACATCGCGGGGGGGCCGCCCTTGCAGGCACGGAGCCACTCCTTGTGATGGCCCGGCGATCTGGGAATCCACGGGTCCGGCGCCTCATAGCCCTCGAATTTCTTCTTGGGCAAGAGAACGTGGCTCGTACCATAATCGCCCGGGGAATACATCTTGCCCTTCTTGCCGATCACCAATGCGCCGCTGCTGGAGACCTTCTCGCCCTCGAAGAGTTCCGCAGGCGGCTTCTTACCCCCATCGTACCAGGTCATTTTGAGGGCGGGGAGGTTGCCCCTTGCGGGGAAGTCGAAGCGGATAATGGACCAGTTGGGCGCGCAGTCAGGTTTTAGTTCTGAGACTTCCGCCTCAAAGGCGGTGGGAGCTCCTAACTTCAAGCCCCAGTAGGGGAGGTTCAAAGTGTGGCAAGCCATGTCACCCAAGGCGCCTGTGCCAAAGTCCCACCAGCCTCGCCATGAGAACGGGAGGTAGCACGGGTGGTACGGGCGCCACGGCGCGGGGCCGAGCCAGAGGTCCCACTTGAGGGTCTTGGGAACGCCCGGGGTATCCTTGGGGCGGTCGAGGCCCTGGGGCCAAATAGGGCGGTTTGTCCAAACGTGGAGTTCGCGAACGGGCCCGAGCGCCCCGGACTGGAGGATTTCGACGCCTTGGCGAAGGCCGCTGCTGGACGTGCCCTGGTTGCCCATCTGGGTCGCGACCTTGTACTTGGCGGCGAGTTCCCTCAGGACGCGGGCCTCGTAAACGGTGCGGGTCATCGGCTTTTCGCAATAGACGTGCTTTCCGAGCTTGATGGCCATTGCTGCCGCGGGGGCATGGTTGTGGTCGGGAGTAGCTACGACGACGGCGTCAATATTCTTCGCTTCCTTTTCCAGCATTACGCGGTAATCGTGATACCTTTTGGCCTTGGGAAAGCGATTGAAGGTTCCTGCGGCGCGCCTTTCGTCAACGTCACAAAGGGCAAAGATGTTCTCGCTGCTGACGTTGCCAATGTCGCCGCCGGCTTGCCCTCCGGCGCCGACGCCTGCGATGTTCAGCTTCTCGTTCGGCGACTTCATTTCAGCCCAAATCGTCGGGGCTGCCCAGAAGCTCGCACCTGCCAGAGCGGTGCTCCTCAAGAATTCACGGCGGTTGATCTTATGACTCATGGGTACTCTCCTTTGCTGTTAGCGGACTATTTCTCATACAAAGCCGGAGCGGCACTTCCACTCCTCATTTTGGTTTTCATTGTACGTGGGCGAATCAGCGCGTGCAAGCACTTTTTGCCGGTTTGTCCCGCGTAAGCCGTTGCTTGACCCCTGGCGGGCTATGAAGTCGCACTTGCCGCGGCGAAACGCCGGAGGGGCCGCGTGGTGGAAAAGATTCTCTGCCCGGTCCGGCGCTGGCCACTCCGGTCGTAAGAAGCCGGCGCCTCTTGTTCCCGTTCTGCTCAGCGGGACCGACCCACCGCATTTCCTATTCGACTCGCCTCACCCGATAGAACCTGCGGCTTCCGGCGCCGACGCCGCAGTGCATCCATGAGGCGGTGGGGCCGGTGGCGACGATTTCCTCACTCAAGTCGGTCCAGTCCGGTTCTGTGAGGTCATCCTTTGATTGCACCCGATATGTTCCGCCGGGCTCGGACCTCCATGTGATAACGACGCACCAGAGGGTCGGCGGGCGCATTGCCGCGACGGCAAACGGGACTGTCATTGTTACTGAAAGGCTTCCATCGCCGCCGTTCGAGGTCACGGATATGGTGTGGTCGTAGGTTCCGGGACTCAGCCCCTGATTGCTCACACTCGCAGAAATGGATGATTCTTCACCAGAAGGTGTGTCTCCGTTCATCGGGGACGCGCTCAACCATGCCGGCAGGTTGGAGGTTACATTCCATTCCAACGTCGCATCGCCGGTGTTGTTGATAGAAAACGAGGTCTCTGCCGTTGTCGGATCGAAGTCGAGAGATTCCGGAGATAACGACAGCACAGGTGATGGTATCGTGTCATCCTGGCCGGGGCCTCCCGATTCGACGATAACCCCGTTGGGCGTAATGTCATCATCCCCCCGTGCGCCATCAAGGAAATGTAAGATGAGAATACCACCCGCAGTCTCCGCACCTGTGTCGCCATCATATGTAAACTCATACCAGTGGGGCGCAGGGTGATCAGGCGTTGGACCGTATTTGTAATATGTGTTCAGGGATACGTCTTCCGGGGGATAGAGCGCGACAGTGGCGGCGCCGTGCGCGTTCAGGTTGGTCATGGTGAACTCAAAAAAGCCAAGCGGAAAGCCAACGTCGGCCGGGGCGTCACCAGGTGAAGGGTTGTCAACGGCCCGGACGTTGGACATGCTGATTTCATCAGCGGCTGCGAGCGTTACATAGTTTTGACCATCGTGAGTGTGCAGCGAGGCCACATTGCTTTGCCGTTTGTCCGGCGTGCCATCGGCGTTTCCATCGTACCAGGCATTCTTTCCATCGGGCCCCTGCTCTTCTGCATCGGCTACTCCGTCATCATCACTGTCCTCGGGACCGATTTGCCGTTCGTAAACGAATATGTCAGGTGACAGATTCCTATCACCCAGATTGGGCGCCAGGTTAGTGGCATCGGATGCAAAGGCGACGTAACGTCCGTCGGCGCTAATGCATGGCTCCCGGCTCTCCCTGTTGGCCTGCATGACATCGTCACCGCATATGCAGAGGCTGACACGCTCCGTTACGCCTGTAACACGATCGTGCACAAAAACGTCCGGGGAATTGTTTGTGTCGTCCCGCACCAGGTTTACAGCGTACGAATGGAACGCCAGGTACCGTCCATCCGCGCTGATGGAATGTCCGTAATTGAAGCCGTGCACGCTGTCCGTTTGCTCACCGCTGCTGGAGACGCTGACTCGTTCCGTATCGCCGGTTTGGCGGTCGTGGACGAAAATGTCCTTTTTCCCGTTGGTGTCGTCAGGGACAAGGTTCCTGGCATCCGAGTCGAACGCCACGTAGCGGCCATCGTCGCTGATATCGGGTCTCAATTTTTTGGACCCTCCGTAGTAAACCCATTTTGCGCAGTGACCATTGGCCTCGTCACCATCGGTTGAGAGGCTCACCCGGGTCGTCTCGCCGGTCTGCCGATCGTGGACGAATACGTCGCTCACCCCATTCGTGTCTTCGGGCACAAGATTGCTGGCATCTGATGCGAAAGCAACATACCGTCCATCGGGGGTAAGCGCGGGCCCCCAGCTATCTTTGTTCCCTTCCTCACCGTTGGTGGAGACGCTGACGCGGGTCGTCTCGCCGGCTTGCCTGTCGCGGATGAAGACGTCCATCTTCCCGTTGGAGTCGTCCGACACCAGGTTCGTAGCCTCTGAGATAAATGCCACATACCGCCCGTCCGCGCTCACCGCCGGCCTGAAACCTGGCCCTCGCCCTGAGCTGTGGCCGTCCCCCTGCTCACCACTCGTGGAAACGCTGACACGCGTGGTCTGGCCAGTCAGCCGGTCATGAATGAACGTGTCACCTTTCCCATTGCCGTCGCTCGGCACAAGGTTTCGGGCGTAGGAGGTGAAAGCGATGTAGCGGCCGTTCGCGCTGATGGCCGGGCTATAACAGCCACCGTTTGCCTCCTCACCGCTGCTCGAGAGGCTAACCCGTGTCGTTTCGGCAAGAAGCTGATCGCGGACAAAAATGTCATGGTGCCAGCTTTCGGAGGCCCACCACCACGTTTCCCCTTGTGCCCCGCCGACTTCGTGCGTATTGGTGTCGCCCGGCACCAGGTTGATCGCCATTGATGCAAAGGCGACGTAGCGCCCGTCCGCGCTGATCACAGGGTCCTCGCTGGTGGCACAGCCGGTCCAGCCCCACTGGAGGGCCCATGTGCCTTCCGCGTGTTCGCCAGCAGTGGAAACGCTTGCACATTCTAAGAGTCTGGCGCACTCAAGATTCCCCCATGCGGTGCTCACACGGGCCGAGGGGCCGTCAGTGCTCCAGTTTTCTGCTTCATCGCCCGCCTCCACCTTGAGGGTGAACGCCGTGTTCGGAGTCAGGCAGGACAACTCGTAGGGACGCCCGATGCCCCTGGCCAGGAGTTCTGTGTCCTGACCGGTGACCAGATAAAGTGCGTATTCCGTCACTTCCACGTTATCCTCAGCGTCCGTCCATGTCAGGGTGAGGCTCGTTTTGCCAATGTTGGTGGCTGTCAAGCTGCTGCCAGGCGGCCAGGTAGGTGGGCTCGTGTCAACAGTCCCTATCCGTAACGAGGGGCCGTCGGTAGTCCAGTTCTCGTCAACGTCGCCCGCCTCTACCTTAAACTTGTAACTCTCGGTCGGGTTCAGGCCCGTAACGTCGTACGTGAGCGTATCTTCGGACACCGTATCGAGGAGGTCAGACCCCTGATAGATTCGGTAAGCAGTCAGATCGTCGTCCACAGCCTCCGTCCATGTCAGTGTCAAAGTCGTTTCTCCAATGTTGCTCGCTGTCAGCCTGCTGCCAACGGGCCAACTTGGAGCATCCGCGATCTCTGGAGTGGTTACGGTTACGGTGGGTCCGTCGTCGGTCCAATGGCCTGCCTCGTCACCCGCTTCGACCTTGAAGGTGTATTCCGTATTGGGACTGAGGTCTGTGACAACAAAGTCCCAGGTCTCTCCCACTTCAATCGTGCCCAGCAGCTTGGATTCGGGAGAAACCTCGTGGAACTGGTAGCTCGTCACCTCGCCGTCGTCATCCTTCGCCTCGGACCACTTCAGAACGAGGCTCGTGGGGCCAACGTCTCGCGCCTCCAGCGTGGCCCCATCCGGCCAGTAAGGTGCGTCTGTATCTTCTGAAGGGCACTCAACACCGGCAGTATTCTCCACCAGCCGGTAGTTAGTCCCCCCAGCAACGGCGTAGTGGTAGTCTTGCGTGGAATAGAATTTGCCAAAAGGACTGCTTGTCAGCGGTCCCGAGACCAACTGCGTTCCATCCAGAGTCTTTATGAGCCATACTTTCACGGGCTCCCAGACCGGCATCTCTGCAAAGCCGACCAAATCGCCGCAAGGGCTGAATCGCCAGATCGCAGGTGACCCAATTGTGAAGTTCTGCACCACCAGGCTCCCGGCCTGAAGATTTACCACGTTCGCGCTGATGTCGCCTTCGACATTGGCGACATAGGCGTACAGGAAAGTGGCATCGTGGTTATCGGGGCTGAAACCCCAAGCTGCCACACCGAACGTATCGCCTTTTTGTCCGGGGTACATGGGGAAGTCGAAATATGTATCGAGCGCCACATCGCCCGTAACAGCGTCCACGATGTCAAGATAGGTTCTTGATTTTCCTGGCAGGGATTCGCGTACGAGGGCCGCATAGAGCAAATAGCGACCGTGGGGGCTGAAGACCGTACGTGCCTCATCAACAACCCCCGCATCGTGTGGCCAGACTGAGCTGGCCCCTGGGTCTTCCAGATCGTAAAGCTCAGCGTGATGGCGGTCGAGGTTGTCCCGGAAATGCACAACGAAGCGGTGATCATCCGGGCTGAAGCCCCAGTTGGTTGACAGCGGGTAGTTCGTGAACTCAAGAACAATCGTGCCGTCGCGGGTAACCTTCACATAGATTGTGTCGCCGATGCCCCTTTCCGCTGTTACCTGGTACACATTGTTCGGCGACCAGCGTGAAGCTGGATTCCAGTTGATGTTACACACTCTGGGAAGCTTATAGTCTCCGACCTCCTCACAACCGCACTCGATACCGGGCCGCGGCGTCGCGGCCCTCCCCATAAATGGGAAGCACAACAGGACAAAGGCGATGGCGAGAACTCTGACATGAAACATGACAACCTCCTCTCGGGCGCGCGTATGACCGAGGGTGAGCGATTGCGCTCGCGAGATAGCCGCACCCGCCGTTCCGTTTCCTGGGAGACACGCACACTTACTGCGTTACTCATTCGACTGGCCTCACTCGATAGAATCTCTGAGCTGCGGCCCCTGTGGTAGAATCCGTCCAGGAAGCGGTGACGCCGGTGGCGACGATTTCGGCACCCTGGTCGGCCCACGTCGGGTCTGCAAGGTTATCCTTCGACTGCACCTGATACTTTACGCCATCCTCCGACGTCCACGTAATAGCCATATCCGACTCGGCGGAGACGGCGATGGAGGTTACTGCAAATGGGGCTGTGGCAGGCTGGGCGGGGGCGCCGGGTTCGATGATGGCGCCGTCCGCGGTGAGATCACCATCTCCGCGCTGGCCGTCAATGAAATGGAGGAGGATCACATTATCGTTTATCTCGGCGCCGGTCTGGCCATCATAGATGAACTCGTACCAATGGGGGACAGGTTTAGCGGGCGTGGGTCCGAACTTGTAATAGGTGGTAGGGGACTCGCCTTGGGGGAGGTAGAGGGTGACAGTCGCGGCGCCGCCGGGCACAACGCCGTTGATGACGAAGTGAAAGAATCCGTAAGGGAAATCTGCACCTGAAGGGGCATCGCCGGGCGAAGGGTTGCCTTCAGCGCTCACATCACCCAACGTGGTTCCTTCCGAGGAAGAAAGTGTAACATAGTTTTGTCCATCGTGCGTGTGGAGGGAAGCGGCGGTGCCTTGCTGGCTGTCGGGGGCGCCATCTGCATCGCCGTCATAGCTGTTATCCAACCCGTCGGGGCCGCGTTCTTCTGTATCGGCTATCCCGTCGTTGTCAGTGTCCTCTGCCCTTATATACGGAACGAGGAGGGCGCCGGGGGTATCTGTGGTCAAAGAAGAGTGCAGCGTGTTGCCGTGTTCTCCGACGAGTTCCCTCACACGTTGATTGGTTGCATTGTCATAGTTGTGTTTCAGAGCAGAAGGTTCGGTTCCCGCCCATGCCTCGGCTTCCCCTGAGGCACCCGGATTGTCGAGGGAGACAACAGCTCTCAACATGGTCTCCACGACGACGACGTCTCCTACGCTCACGGTCGCGGTGACACTGTCGGTAAACATCCCATCCGTTAAAGGGCCAGGCACGGGCCTTCCTGGACCAATGTAAGCCAGCATGCTATCGAGGAGTTCCGGCGTGCCGAGGATATCCTGAACGCCACCCCAATTGAGGTATTCATCTTCCATCCATTCCAGATAGGTCAGATTTTCAATGGTGTTCAGGAAGAGGACGGGTGTGAGAGAGCCTCCGGGGTCGCCGTCGAGGAGGTTTCCATACGTGATAGAAGCTTGTATTTGAACCGAAGCATCCGGCTGAAGGGTTCCGTCGGATTCCACTTTGAACGCTTGCCTTATGTACCCATAGGCGGAGATAAAGCCCCACGTGGACGGCGGCGGGTAGCAAATTTGCCCCTGACCGAAGGGGACGCAGTACTGGTGAGTTGGCCCATTCACATTCGATGCGCCAACCAGAGACGTAATGGCGCCGGCTTCTGGGTCGGCGATGATCCCTCCCCATCCCGCCATGGAGCCGATAGGAGGGTTGGCGCAACCTGTCGCATACGTGAGGGAGTGATGCCCTGGAAAATCGAAAGAGGGGTACTGGTCGCACAGCAGAAACATCTCACTCGGATAACCCCACCATCGGTAACCGTGGGCGAAGAAAATGGAACCGGGACCCTGATCGTCCGCAGTGGAGTAATCGCCATACGGCCCGGGTTCCGCGACGCCATCCCGCGACACCAGACCCCGCTCCGCGAAGACATCAGCGTGGGAATAATATGGAACCGTTATATCCTGGGCGTTCGCTACTGTTGTGAAAGGTACTATCAAGACACTGAGCAACAGGGAAAAACAAAGCGCTCGCATGATAAAACCTCCTTTTCCTCGCTCGGCCTTGTTCTATCGCGAAAGACAGAAAGAACATAGCACCGCCAGAGCGGAAAAGCGAACTGGAAACCGAAAAACTCCGTAATGCCTCAGTTACGGCCGGCTGAGCCTGGAACCGCAGAGTGCGCAGAGAGGCTTACGTATCGCCAGCGTCCTATCCCGCCGTTGGCGGGATATCGAGGGGCCCACTTGCCCTCGACTGGCTACGGCTGTGCGCTTCCCCTTTGAAGGACGAAAGCCGCCAGTTGTCGCCCGGCGCCGCGCGTTTCGGTGAGGCGCCGCTGCAAAGCTCAGATCGGGTAAGAGGCGTAAATGTTTGTGTCGTGTTCTATCTGCTTTGCGGGCGGATGAACTTCGTCCATGCCCTCGTGGATGACTTTGAAGCCCAGGAATCGGCTCAAGCGAGTGATGTCGTCCAGGTGGTCGCCGTAGAAGATGATCCGGTGGAGGCCGTAATACCAGTTGTCGGCGATCTTACGAACGTTGGCAACCTTTGTCGTGAGCTTCGTCCGGCAAGCTCTGTCCACGTCGGGAATTTCGGTAATCTTTCCGGTGGAGATGAGCATGGTATCATCGCCGACGAGCTTTGCCATGGTGATTTCCTGGCCGACCCGCATCTTCACCTGAAGGCATGCGCCTCGCTGTCCCTCCTGCTGATTCCTGATGATGTAAGGGCATTGCTCGCCATACGGCCCGTCCATCTTGGTTGCGCAGGTGCAGTGGGCGTGGATGATGGTGCCGTTGGAGGTGTCAATGATGGGGTCGCTCACGAAGCCCGGTTTCCGCTTGGGGGTGAGATACTGGAAGATCAGGTAGGTGACGCTGCAGGGAAGATCTCCCTCGCAAATCCCCCCCAGCCCTTCACCGTTGAGACGGGAGAAGCCGAGGCACGGATACGCCCCCGCCAGACCGGAGATGCCCATGCAGTACTGGATGGTGATAAGATGAGCCTTTTCCTCCTCGATGATTTTTCTCATGGCGAAGTACAACCGGGAGCCTTTTAGTATATCTTCGCGGGTCGGCTCGACGATCTTTTCGGCTCCTTTTATCCAGCGTTCGGCCTCGGCTTGGGCGAGCTTCGGGTCAACGGCGTTGTAGGCTTCGATAAGGCGCTGGCGAGGCATGAACTTGATCTCGGTGCCGAACCTATCCTTGATGGCTTTGACGTACTCGGGGTAAGCGGCGGCGCCGCGGAAGGAAAGGATTTTCGCCCTTTTCAGGTAGTGAATCGCCCGGAAGGAACGCATCGAAAGCACGAGGTCATTGAAGTCGCTGGTCGCCAGCAGCTCAACCTTTTTCCCTTGCTCGTAGAGGGGGGTGATCGTTATCCAGTCGTGCCCCATGTAAGGTAAGGTGAAGAAAACCGTGGGGATTCCGAGGCTGAGAAGGTCTTTGATGTATCCGCCGATGAACATGCTGAGGGGGATGATGACGATGCCGTCAACGTCGCGGAATTTGGCTTTGACTGCTTTCATCTGCTGAGCATTCATTACATGCCCCCCCTCCACGAACTCGATGTCGGGAAGTTGGGGTTTGAGCTTGGCGAGCTTCGCCTCAATTTCCTTGAGATCGCCCTTGGGGTCTATTTTCGGGCTGGGCCAGCCGCCGCGCCCGCCGATATACACCTTGCCGACGCGAACCTTTGAAACCGCCCACTTCGGAATACCTCCTCCTCCCGCTGTCGCGGCCTGGACAAGCTTGCCGCTCGCGGCCATGCCCAGGGCTCCAGCCGCGCTCGCTCCAAGAAACTGTCTTCGTGTCATTCCTTCTCTCATTTTGCCCTCCATACGCTGTACGGATTTAAGTTTTGCCGGTTGCCTTTGGTCTTAGTTAGCTATGTTTGTTCGGTCGTGGTTTCTGTTTCTTGATGGGTTTCTCTTCTGGCCGCTCCTCCGTGTCTCATCGAACCCGGATCCCAATCTATGGTCAGTTTCCTTATGATTTGCTCAAGCCACCTGGTCTTTTTTCCAATTCTCCATACAAGGATAATGAGGGGAGGTGTTTCCGGGTCTTTGAAGGTTATCACAATCCTTCCAAACCCCATGAGCCTTTCCACAAAGTCCCCTGTATCAACCCGGGAATTGAAGTCCTCGCGGTTGATATGATGTCCTTCTTCTGTTGGACCTACCTGGATGTTGAGGTAATTTGGGGTTATTACCGTGTAATCGAACAGGCCTTTCAGCCATGAAATGAAGATGATCAAAATACCCACGCCCGCGCCCAACAAGTAGCACTGGGGGCTAAAGTATACGTTTACCCTCTTGAACAGCCTGAAAAATCCTCCAACCCATCCTCCCATATGCAGCCAGAGAAAAAGCAGGCCAACAGACAGGATCCCTATCAGAAGCAGCTTCATGCTGACAACGAATTCGTCCACAGTCAGGTTCAAGAGGAATATCACCAAGAATATTCCGCCGATAATCTTCGGGTTGCCCCAGCCGGCATAGGAAATCAGGCCAGCGGCCAAAGCCGCAAGGATTGTTGGAATATACAGTATCTTCGGTGTCCAGTTAAAAACAACAAGCCAGTCATGCGTGTCCGGATCGGCAGCGAGTTGCTTGGCTTTCGTTCTTCTCGTGCGTAGTGCGTTCCTACCCAAGTACAATAACACAAGAGGCGCCACAAATACGCCTACCGCTATGTAAATCGCTATTGCCCTGTTGGATTTCCAGTCAAATCCCGAAGTCGTGATTGCCCTGATCAGGAACAACACTGTTCCTGTCAAGATCATTGCTCCAAGGGCAAAATACAATGCGATCATCCCTTTGGAGCTCCAGTTGATTTTGGCCATTGTTATGTTCCTTTCCTCAATGTTAGCTCCAGAAATGGAGGGAGAGCGAGGACTTTCAGGACGCCGCCCGCACAAGCCCGCCACCCGCCGCCATGCCCAGCGCTCCAGCGGCGGTGGCTCCAAGAAACTGTCTTCGTGTCATTCGTTCTTTCTTGATGTCGTCCACATCTTCCACGTGGTTTGGTGCCGTGGTCTCCTATTGTCCTTACACGTATCTATCCTGCCCAATTTCCCTCAAAAGGTCAATAGAATGCTCGCCCAATCGGCGTCTTACGAAACTGCTGGACTTCGGCACGTTCTGCGGGTTATTGTTACAGATGTTCCAAAGAAGGGGCGATGAATCAGGAAGCCGCGTAGTATCTGGAAACGGGAAAATCCACGTCCTACAAACGCGTGCCGGAACGGAAACTCCCGGCACGCACTGCGCCGGCCGGGAATGACCGGACGACTGGCTCAAGTCGGAGAAGCTGGCTGCGCCGGAGAGGAAAGATGGATGTCGCTTATCGGGCCGTCGCGGGATGTCCTGTTGAGAAAGGATAATGCCATGAGAGTCGAAATTGCTCGTGAAGACGACGGTCGCTGAATTGCCGAGGTGCCGGACCTGCCGGGGGTCATGGTTTACGGGCAAAATCGGCAAGAGGCGATCTCGAAGGTCGAGTCCTTAGCTCTCCGGGTCATAGCCGAGCGGCTTGAGCACGGCGAGCCAATCCCTGAGTTGCACGAACTCTTCACGGTGCCAGCATGAGACAGATGTCCGTCGTATGGCAGAGGAGAACATTCCATGGGCATGTTGAGGAAAAAGGTAAAAGTCTCTAACAGCAAGGATCCCGGTCGGTTCTTTGAAGAGGAATTTTGGGTGGATACGGGGGCTCTGTATTCCTTTGTCCCTGAGGATTGTCTCCAGAGCATAGGCGTAAAACCGTCCGTGAAGCAAAGCTTATTCTTGCTGACGGGCGACAGGACACCAGACCTCTTGGTTTCTGTGACTTCGACATCGAGGGTCTCGAAGGTACGATCCCCTGTCCAGTGATCTTCGCACCGAAAGGCTCTTTGTTCTTGCTTGGAGCGACGGCCCTCGAGAACTTTGGGGTTGAGGTGGATCCGACTCAGAAGAAGTTGAAGCCGATTCTCGCCATCATGGGAGGATTCATAGCGTCACAGTGACAATTGGTGGTCGTGCGCCTTCTAACAGGGCGCTGATGCTCTCTCGTAAGGAATGTGGTGGCTACCCAAACCACCCCGCCGGGCACTGGCCCGTCGCGGGCATGAAGCAGATGAACAATCGGCGGTTTGGCGGCAAAAAAGGCCGTTGCTCGTTGACGCGGCGTGGGATGGCTTGTTCAGAGAGGATGACCCGATGAGAGTAGAAATTCATCGCCAAGACGACCAGCCCCGGATGATGCGCGGGTGGCGGAGGATTCTTCGGTATCCGGGCCTGCTCCTCCTTGGCACTGCGGGTGCCGCTATCTTCGCTGGCATGATCATTCTATACAATCTTCAGTTCTGGTTGTTAGTTGGAAATCCGGCCATCCCGAAACTTGAATCGCGATGGTGGGCTGGGTACTACGAGACCAAAACGTTCGGGAGGCAGTGGTGCGTTGCGCGCTTCGCGAAACGCTCCTCCGGTCGCTTCCGGATGGGGCTCATTTCCCCACGGGGTGAACCAGATGTGTTCACCGTCGAAAGGAATTCGTCGGACCGCAATTTCGTCCGCTTGAGCTTTGTCAGTGCTGACGGGATGCGAATAAAAGCCAAGCAATTGTATTACGGTAAGAGATACATCCTGCACCGGCTAATTGCCGGCAGGATAAAGGACTTTTGGAAAAAGAATCAGGATATCTCCATTAGGGGCAGCATCACGTCTCTTTCAACCTCCCGGCGATTCGCGTTGGAGCCGATTGCTGCCATTTTGGACATCCTACGTGCGTCCAGGAGAGGTTGAGCCGGCTCCAGGGGAGTCGCTGAGGAGGATCGGATTTGCGGAGGATTAAACAACCCAGCTTGGTTAAGGTCGGTGGCGGCTCAACCGCGCGCTGGGCTGTCTGGTCAGACAGAAGTTGGTAGGAAAAGGAACGACTGATGGACCTGTCTGAGCACAAAGAGATGATAGCGGCGGTTTGCCGGGAGCTTGGCGTTGAGCGACTCGACGTTTTCGGGTCGGCGACCAGGGCTGATTTCGGTGCGAAGAGCGATGTTGATGTTGTGGTGCGGTTCGATAGAGGCCCGGGACAGATGTTCAGGCGATACTTCGACCTGAAGGAACGCCTGGAGCGGATATTCAATCGGCCTGTGGACATGGTCCTTGAAGACTCAGTAAAGAATCCGTACTTTCGGGAAGCGATCGAGCGCAGCCGAGTGAGCGTCTATGGACCTTAAGACGAAAAAATAGTTGCATGACATTCTTCAGGCGGCCCGTCAAATCGGAGAGTACACCGCTGGTCACGGATTCCATGATTTCCAGAGGAGCGGAATGGCTCAGGCGGCGGTTGAGAGGAAGTTCGAAATCATCGGCGAAGCGCTCAACCGGATTTCCGGGTCCGATGCTGCCATTCTTCAACGAATCTCCGATTACCAGCGAATCATCGGTTTCCGCAACGTCATTTCGCACGGCTACGACGTGGTTGATCTCGAGATCGTGTGGGACGCCGTCAGAAACTACCTTCCGGTGCTCATACGAGAGGTCGAAGAATTGCTAACAGGGTAATGGGTGGTTGCAGCCGGCGCGCGCGAGTAACCCAACCTACGGCGGTGCCGTTAGCCACCAGGCCCGTCAGCCCCACGGGCGATTGCAGTAGTCAAAGCATCGGCAGGGCGGCTTCAACGATAGTGGACGCCATGTCTGCCCTGTTCGCGGTCGTGGCTATGTCCTCTTTGGCGCAGGGTCGAAGTTGGGGACTTTGAATTGCTGGCCGCCCTTGAGAGCAGATTGATGAGCCACAATGCCCGGCGCCGTCATGGCCAACGATTCGTAAACATCAATGACCGGCTCGCGGTTCTCGACGAGGGCGTTGATGAATTCGTTGCAGATGAATACCGCGCTGCCGCCGTGGCCGCTGGGATGGCGCATTCGCTCCGGTAAGCGGTCGGTCTTCCAGTAGTCCGGAACGTTCCAGGGGACTCGCCCTTTCCCCGCAATCTCCATGGAGTTGCTCAAGCCGCCGGAGCTGGACATGTAGCACGACATTTCCGTTCCAAACCACTGGGCGCGCTCGCCGCCAGCAGCTATCCGCCAGCAGACGTTCGCCCGGCAAACGTTCCCCCGGTTTGTCTTGAAAAGACCCAACTCGTTGGAGAAGGGATTGCGATAGACGTTATCTTCGGGGCGAGGGAAAGGCTCCTCCCGCGTTCCGAGACAGGACACCTCCACAAGGCGCTCTCCGGTCACGCCGACCAGGAAGCCAATGGAGTGGGTGGGATAAAGCATCGGAGGGAACCCGTACCGCCACACGTCGGGATGGCTCGGACGACTGCCAATGTGGTTGTGGTAGTACTCGACTTCCGAGTAGAAAAGGTTGCCGAATTTTCCTGCCTGATACAACTCTCTCGCGGCGATACACGCCTGGCGGTAGTAGCTCGATTCCGCCATCATGTATCTCAGCCCCGTCTTCTCCTTTGTCTCTGTGAGGAGCTGACATTGCTCCAGCGAAATCGCCGCCGGGACCGCGGAAATGACGTGCTTGCCTGCGTTCATGCACATCACGCAATGCTTGACGTGCTCCGGCGCCCCGGAGAAAATCGCCACGGCATCAAACGTGTCGGCGGCTTTCCTGAGCATGACCTCGAGGGATTCGTAAGCATTTTTGCAGCCGTAGCGCTTGACGAGCCTTTGGCGGCGGGCGGGGATGAGGTCGGTGACGGCTGTAACGACGCAGTTGGGATGCTCGTGCCACCAGAAGGTCGCCCCAAAGTTGCCTCCAACGACCGCGATGCGGATTTTATTTTCGCCTGCGACGCTCCTCCCGGTCGCCCTTTTCGATGCAGCGACTGCGACAGCCGCCACGGCTCCTCCGGCAAGGCTCTTGCAAAAAGCCCTGCGGGTCAATCGGTTGTTTTGTACTTGTTTCATCTCCGCCTCCAGGGGTTTAAGTGAAGTTGTGCGTTGTCAGCCAATAAGATGGTATGGCTATTAGGAATTCTTGTTTGATGTGTCGAGAAGAAAGGAAAAGTGGCAAAATCAAGAAAGGGCCTCCTCGAGCAATTCGTCTCGGTCAGCCTTCGCCCCGTGCTCGCGCATAAACGGGCGTCTGTTGAGTGAGTCTGACCTTACCACGGTGGAAAGGGCCGCGTAAAGTCTGATTTTGGCGAGCGTTTGCGGGCGGTTTGAGTGACGGTTGCGGTGGAATGAGAGAAACAAAAGGGCCAGCAAAAGATGGTCAAGAAAGGCAAGGAAGGATTACAATGGTTGGCGCTATTGGAAGGCAAAGGCTCAGGCAAGGTACACGGGGCGGAAGCTTGGGGAGCATTTTCGGCGTGGACTCACGCTCAGTCAAGGCACGCATGGCGAGGAGGCATCGTGATGATAGAGCGAGATGAATATAGCAATGAGATCCTCGAAGCCTTTCAGGAGGATTGGAAGTTAGGTTTGGAGCTTTTCGAGGAGGCACTGAAAAACCGGGGCAATCTTGAGCCTCGGAAAAAGCTCAGGGATCTTGGGGGTGTGGCTCCTTTTCAGTGGCACGCGGGTACGCTCTCATCTGTCTGGAGGGAACCGTGTATTGAGGATGAGCCTATTACGCCCCTTCAGGGCTTTTTTGTTTCATCTCGTCGTTTTCCCCAGAGCGTTGCCCTGAGCTTTGTTAAGTCCGCCCTTACAGGGCGACCCGAAATCGTCGCCTAAGCCCTGAAAGGGCGTGATAAGTCGCTGGCAAATGTGGGGTTCGTTCCAAGGACACGAGAGGGGACCTCTGTGCCACGCAGACGCGGCCACACCCTCTATCACAAACTCTTTGTTCAAATTCCCTGGGCTGTGATATACTTCGCATGCGCGCGTTGCGGGAGATTCTTGATGTCAACACATCTCGTTAGCGCATATAAAGGGGGGACACAACGTCTCCGGGTGAGTGAAATGTTGTTGTCGTGGACTTCAAGGTTATAAGTGCTCGAATTCTGGCGCGCCCATAGCTCAATAGGATAGAGTAGCGGACTACGAATCCGAAGGTTGGAGGTTCGAGTCCTCCTGGGCGCGCTTCCTTTCCCTCTGATTTTCAACCTGTTATAGACCGACACCTACCTCGGCACGGCCTGAACTTTGCATAGGTGGTACGGTAGTGGGACGGTTTTTTCCTTGACAGCATTTGCCGCTTGTAGTACACTTCTCACAGTTGACTAACCTCCATTCGAGGCTCCAAAATGACCGTGAGAAGGCACCCCAAAAGCCCGTATTGGCATTTCGATTTGCACTATCGGGGACGCCGGTATAAGGGCAGTACCAAGCAGACGTCAAAACTGAGGGCAGAAGAGCACGAGCGCCGACTGCGTTATCAGCTTGAGACCGGACACGACCCGTTTTTCAGGTCCCCCTTGCTGAAAGAGCTTCTGCCGCAATACCTCTCCTGGCTTGAGACAAACCGGTCTGCGAAGCACCTCCGGCGATCGAGGGGTGCGATAGAGAACGTCCTGGGTCGCATGAGAGGCGTCAAGACTGCTGAGGACATTACCCCGTCCAGAATCGAGAGCTATAAGAAGCGGCGACTCCACGAGGAGCGTCGGTTGAAAGATGGGCGCTTGAGGAAGGTCTCTCCTAACACGGTCAACTTGGAGCTTCGTCACTTTAAGGCCTTTCTCAAGCGTTCCGTCAAACAGGGCTGGCTTCAGTCCATGCCGGTCGAAATTGAGCAGGTCAAGACTCCTGGGCGGGGACGGCTGATTTTCCTCGCGGAGGACGAGATAGCCCCCTTCCTTGACAGGTTGAAAGACTGGGCGAGAGAAGCCGCGTGGCTATTTCTACTCACGGGCTTGCGTCTTGAGGAAGGGCGATTTTTGGAGTGGCGAGACATTGACTTGGAGGCCGCGGAGTTGTGGGTCCGCAATAAGCCGGAGCTTGGCTTCTCTCCGAAAAACGGAAAGGAAAGGGTTGTTCCCATTCCTCCGGAGCTTCTCGATGAGCTCCGTGCCAGGGGGCCCGGAAGGGGTTGGGTGTTACGCGGAGCGAAGGGCGGACAGTTGGACGGCAAGGTTTTCCGCCTGGCCTTATTGGCAGCGGCGAAAGCAGCGGGCCTTGACGAGAGAATCACCCCGCACACCCTGCGGCATAGTTACGGAAGCCACCTGGTCATGTCCGGCGTTGACGTTCAAACCATCAAGGAGCTTCTGGGGCATTCCAGCATTCTCACAACGGCGATCTATATGCACACGGACGCAGAGCACCGGCGGCGGGCCGTCGCTAAGCTGCGGATGCCGGGCATGGGAAAAAGCACTGAGAGAGTGATTCAATTCCCCTCACGCGGGGAGAGTGGCAAGTTGACATAACAGTTGTTATCAGACACTTACCTCGACGGTGAGAGAAGAGCAAACGTCCGACATTTTGGGAGAGGTGAAGGATGCCGAAACTGACAAAAAAGGTGAGCTTCAGGGTGGACGCGGAGCTTGGCGACATGCTCGATTACTTGTGCCAGGAGTGGGGCGTCCGCCACGCCGAAGCGTTGCGGCGATGCATTCGCAATCAGTGTCGCGTCGAGGAGCTTTCGGAGACAGCCCGGCGGGTGAACCGCACAACACGCGGCATTGTCAACCCTGGCGGGAAGGTCGGTTGACAGGGTGATCCGTAGAAAAAAGGCGCTTGACAGGCAGCTTGGAGGTGGTATGATGAGAGTGTTCAACCGGACGTGTTTTTTGATGCGCTGGTGAAACGGCCCGAGTGTTGGGAGGCGGCGACGTCCCCAAATCAGACACGTTCTGGTTGAACACGCTCGGGCCTTTTGCTCTGGAGGCGCGCCATGTACAGCCCAAGAATCAATCCGGAGCTTATCCCCAAGCTGTACCGCCTGGGGAAGCGAACGGGCAAACCGATGACAGTGTTGGTGGATTCCATGGTCCGGGAGGGGATCCGCCGTTGGAAAAAGCCGAGCAAACGGAAACGAAAGGGGGTGGCACAGTGAGCGAAAGACTGATGGCAGTCTATTCTGTCATGTTCGCCGGCGGCACAACAGAACACTGGAAGCACAACGGGGAAACAATAACTCTTGTCCCGGCGATAGACACAAAAGACGAGTACCGGCCTGCTAAAGTGCTCGGCTCCAGTATCAAGGCAATCACCGACATACTCATCAGGCGTGCAGAAGCTCTCAAGAAAGGGGAGGATAGCTGGCCTGGCGGGGGGCGGATGAGAACGATATACCGGGACCTCTGCGTTCTATGAAGCCAGCTTTGCCCTGGAGAGCCTCGTGGCGCAGCGAGCATAAGGCCGGCAGTGGCAAAACAAGAGGGAAGTAATATGAAAATTCATAATGCTCCCCCCCCTGATCTCCGGCAAACGGAGTGTCCGGAGGGGTAACAACACCAGACCGGGCACGTTCGGGTAAAATATGCCATCCTTGCCCGCCAGGTTGGCTCAGGAGCGGCGATCGCGACTTTCAGAGGGAAGGATAGCACAGGCCGAGGGTTGCAACGCAGGGGCGAAGTATAGGCGAAAAGGCCCGGCGGCACGCGGCTCATGCTTCTGGGCGTCAGACCGCCGGGCGTTAGCCAGCTACAAGCATAGTACCAGAGGCGGGGCGGCGTTGTCAAGGGGGGGCTTAGAGAACACGGAAGCAAGTCCAGAGTGAGGTCACAAACCCTACCTCTGGAACTTGTGCTGCCCACGCTCCTCCTTCCACCATTCCTCCTTTTGGGTATCTATCTCTTGAGCATCCTTTTCCCTGACGCCAAGAGGCTTCCCTCTTGATGTTCCTATCTTACCAGTGCCTTCGTCTGTCCCCGCAAGTCCTGTCCCCTCCAAAGATTCGATGAACTGCGTGAGAAAAGGAGCTCTCTTGAAATATTTAACAAGTCCAGAGATGGTCAAACGAATACCCCACTGCCTTTCCATCTCATCCCGAATGTCGGTCTTTGAGATAGCTGAGCGCGTTGACTGGGAGCGCTTCTGCCGTAGTATCAGGAACGCTGTCAGAATCGTTCTTTGCTTCTCTGTAAGAGTCAGGAATTTTCCAAAGGCGGCAGAAGGATCCTTCCCTAATTTCTCAACTGCCTTTGTGAGGTACTCGTGAGGGGCTATGCGCAACATCCGTTTATAGTCTACTACCTCAAGGCAACCACTGTCGAAAAGTTTCCCACCCAACTCTAACACAGTTAGCCATCCCCCCTGAGTGAACCATTGCGCAAAATGCTCACGTGCCGTTGCGTCTTTGGGAATGATGTCACTCGGCAAGTTGGCAATCCGACTCTCAAAAAAGTACTGGGCAACCAGCGGATGCTCGCTGTGCCATGAGAAGGGGTTCTCTTCCCACGAGACATCAAAAAGCGTGAACCAAAGAAAAAACAGATCTGCTTGAGCCTTATGGGTGAACTCCCATACTTTTCCGCCCGGACGGTACACTCGATAAACCTTGACGCGCTTATAGAGCCCTTTCTTTATCACCGCGCTTACCAGTGGTTTCTCATACTCCAACCAAGGTTGTTTCGACAAGGCGCATTCCGGCCCCAAGAGAGCTATCAGCTGAGCTATTTCGCTCAGCTTTTTCTTGATTTCAGGGATTGCCACACCTGTCTCAAAGTACAGGTCAGCACCGAAACGTCGAAACCTTCCCGAAGGAAGAACTGGGAGCGGCGGGGGCACATAGACTCTCCAGTGGCCGCGAGGAGAGCGGCGGGTGGTGCGAAGCTTGCCCGTTCTGACCGCCTGAGCAAGTGTGGCACGGGGCACAGCTAAGATTTTAGCCAGTTCTGTTATTGTGTACCACAGCTTTTTTCGTTCCTGCGGCATTCCCAAGCTCCCTCATATACGACCTTTGTGAGGAGAACGATGACTATTTCCGCTTAAAGGCCATTATGCCATAAATACGAGGGGTAAAACAAGAAAAAAGGAGCGAGAGTTTGATTATGGGCGAATACGGTAATCCTAAGGCTTTCCGACTTGACCGCAAGACCAGCGTGATGTTGGATTTCCTTCGCCATAGGTGGGGGTTGTCTATAAGTGCAGCAATCCGGCAATGCATCGCTCACATCTACCGTGAGGAGGAGCTCGAAGATCGCATAAACGGCGCGGCCTCCGGGCAAGGCTGAGGTGATATGAGCATCGGAGTCACAGAACTTATCGAGGCTTACGAGGACAGGGGCCTGAAGTGCTTTCCTATCTCGGTTGATAAGCACCCCTTTTCGTATGAGGCTTGGAAACCATACCGCACGGAAAGCAAGGAACAACGCCTCACGCGATTTCGCCGAGTGATTACTCAGGGGCGCCCCTTTCTGATTGCGGGTATGCCCGGAGAAAAACTTATCGTTGACCTCGACAACGCAAAAAGTTTTGACGAGTTCATGGCGGGGCAAACCGTGGAGTTCGCAGGGCCTATCGTCATGACGCCGAGCGGGGGAACTCACTACTGGCACACGAATGGTTGCGGGCTTGGCATTACTCACCTCGACTGGGGGGACATTCTCACGGGCGACGGATGCTATTGCATTTTGCCGGGGAGCGGGTTTCCCGCCGATTATGAAAAGGGCGGCAAGCGAATCCACGCCTCCTACGAATGGGCTCCCGGCTCCGTCCCACTGCATGAGTGGAATGGCGAGCTCCCCGACGTTCCGCCTGAACTATTGAGCCGCTTGCAGAATGGAAAAGAAAAACCCGCAAAAAACATCGTTGCGGAGAGCAAGACTATACCGCAGGGCATGCGCAACACGACATTGACGAGTCTTGCGGGTTCTATGCGTCGGCACGGGGCAAGCGAAGAGACAATCCGTGAGGCCCTTGAAAATGAGAACTCGGAACGGTGTGAGAATCCTTTGCCGGAGAGAGAGGTTCGGGCGATCGCGGCGAGCGTGTCGCGGTATCCCCCCGCGCCTCCGATGATCCTTGAGTGTCGCACGGATAGTGGAAATGCAGAGTTCTTTGCGCACCTTTTTGGAGACCAGCTTCGCTTTGACCATCAGAGAAAACGATGGCTTCGATGGGCGGACGCCTGGTGGGCTCCTGATTCCACAGATAAGGTGGTTCTGATGGCGCGAGAAGCGGCACGCGAACGGCAAAGACAGGCTTCGCAGATTGAAAATAAGGACCAGCGGAAAAGTGTTTTTGATTGGGGATGGTCAAGCGAGAGCCGCGCAAAGATTGACGCGATGCTGGCGCTGGCGAAATCACAACCGCCGTTCGCAGACGCCGGAAAGGACTGGGATGCCGACCCCTGGCTTTTCGGTATGGGCAACGGAGTCCTCGACCTTCGTACCGGCCAGCTTAGGGACGGACACCTTGAGGACAGAATCACGCGGCACAGCGCCATCGCCTTTGATCCAGGGGCAGCGGCCCCCCGGTGGGTGCGTTTCCTTTTTGAGATTTTCAGTGAGAATAACGAAGTGACGGATTTTGTGCAGCGCGCGGTGGGCTACTCCCTGACAGGCGACACGAGTGAGCAATGCCTTTTCATCCTTCACGGCTCCGGCGCGAACGGCAAGAGCGTTTTCCTTGAGACGCTGCGTTATGTTCTGGGCGATTATGCTCACAACATGCCCTTCTCGGCAATCGAGTTCTGGGGGCGGGCGGCGATTCCAAATGACATCGCGCCACTTGACGGCCCCCGGCTGGTTACGGCCGCGGAATCGAATGAGGGGTCGCGGTTGAATGAGGCGCGAATCAAGGCGCTAACAGGGCGAGATAAAATCTCCGCAAGGTTTCTGCACAAGGAGTTTTTTACGTTCACGCCACGCTGCAAGTTCTGGCTTTGCGTCAATCACCTCCCCGTGGTGCGAGACGATAGTTTTGCGTTTTGGCGGCGTGTCCGCCTCATCCCCTTTGAACGACAATTCAAAGGCCAAGAAGCGGACCAACACCTGGCAGAGAAGCTACGCGCTGAGGCTCAAGGCATCCTCGCTTGGGCCGTGAGGGGCTGCACCTATTGGCGCAATCACGGGCTTCAGGCTCCGGCAGGTGTGCAAAGAGCGACTCAGCAATATCAGAAGGACTCTGACCCGCTGGCAGGGTTCTTTGAGGAATGCTGCACCTTTGAAAATGATTGCTCGGTTCGGGCAAGCGAGCTTTACACGGCCTACCGAGCATGGGCCGACAGTCAGCAATGGAAGGAGCGGGAAATCCTGGGCAGCACAGCCTTCGGGCGGCGGATGACAGCGAAATATCGGAAAGTTCACGACGAAAAAGGTTGGTATTATGTGGGAATCGGGGTCCAAGCGGACCAATTGGAGATTTCCTGACGGGTTTCTGACGGGTTTTGAGCACAAGCGCGCCAAATCCGGTTTGGCCCCTGGGGCCCGCCTCGCGTAAGAGAAAAACAGGATAACCCGTCAAACCCGTCAGCCCGTCAGCCGGGCAAGGGGAGAGAGGAGATGAGACCGATGACAGATAACACGAAACGCAGCACAGGCGAGACAACCGATGGCCCCGTTGTGATTCACGAGTGGCCACTGGCGTCAAACATGATTGTCAGGGCGACCCTGGGCAAGTATCACGGGCGAAAGATTCTGGACCTGCGGAAACACTATGAGGCCGCGGACGGCTGCTTCATGCCGACGAGAAAAGGTTTGGCGCTTGAGTTCTCCGGCGAGAACGTCGCGGAGCTTGAGAAGGCGGTCAAGGTGGCGCGTAAGGAACTCCAGAAGGAGAACGCGGAGGCTTCTGATGGAACGAAGTGAGGCGGGAAAGGCTTGTGAGGTCTGGGAGCACAACGGGCGAGAGCTTCGGATATTCCCAGGCCGCAACGTGAACGGGCGTCAACTGTCAAGCGTGATCATGGGACCCTTCAGCATCGGCGAGATTGCCGAGCTATTGACAAAGCGAATGGAGACCGTCTCGGCGATAAGGAGGCAGCCCAGGCAAGCGGCGCCGTTATAGAAACGGTGAGGAAACGGTGAAATGACATACCTGTTTAGAACAGGAAATGACCTGAGAAAACAGGGCGAATGCAGGGAAGGAACGGCTAAGCGCGCAATCAGGGAAACGATGTAAAGTAGAGGACAGAAAAGGTGAAGCAAAGGAGGGTGAAGAAAGTGAGCATTGACTGGGCAACGATTCGGGGAGCATACGTCTCCGGGGATATATCGCAGCGCAAGCTCGCGGAGAGCCGGGGCGTTACCTATGCTCAACTGCGCCGGGTCGCCGAGCGTGAGGGTTGGGCAAGCCTCAAGACGAAGCGGCACCAGCGCGCAAAAGAGAAAGAGCCGCTCAGGACAGAGTACGAATTGAGGATTTTCCAGCGCCTCTCACGGGCGCAGGGACGCATTTTTTACAACCTAAATGGTGAGCCTCGCCGGCTGGTTTTGACGGGCGTGGCGTATTTTGGGAAGTGGCCGACGGTGAGCCATTTCGCCGAGGCAATTCTCGTGCTGCGTTTCCCCAGAACTCAGATAAACAGGCTGCACCCGTCAAAAAGCGAATTGAGGCGGATGGGCACTGGGGCGCTTCGGCAACTATGCGAAGTGGAACATTCGCCGCTGTACGGCACACGAGGGATGCTGCTCAAACGACTGCAAGCGGCAGAGATTCGACGGCTATGCGATTTGCCGGAGAGTGTGCGTCCCCTCGTGGGGGCGAAGGAGATTGTAACGAAATGAGCGATGTGGCAAGTCCCCACGGACGGCTTGGGGCGGCAGAGGTGGGGCGGCAGTCCCGTCGAAGGTCGCCTTGCGGAAGCGCGTCTGATAGCGCGCCTCTGTCTTGCCGTCTGGGGAATCTATCAGGTTTCCCCCAGGGGACTTGCCTTCTATTCCACTGAGACTGAGAAGGAGGTGTGAGGTGATTGACCGAGCGGAGAAAAAGCGCATAGAAAGCAGGGCAAGACAAGCGGCCGAGAAGGCAGTTGAACCGTTGGAGCAGCGGGTCGAGGAGCTTGAGGAAAGGTCCTCAGACTATCCGTCCCTTGTGCCCACGTTTCGCGTGCTCAAAGCAAGGCACGGGGGGAGGTGACATAAATGCCAAGAGCTAATATCGGCGAGGCGTGGATCGCCCTCAACTCGAAGATCACGAAGTTCATGTCAGGGATAGACAAGGCCGACAAGCGGATGCGCACCATGTCGCAGAATGTTACGCATTATGCCAAGAGCTTCGCCAAGTTCGGAGCGATGGCAGGGGCCGCGATGGCGGCTGTGGGTACGGCTGTCGCAGTGAAGGGCGTCAAGTCAACGATGGCCTATGCGCTCGAGCTGCACAAGTTGTCGAAGCAGACCGGCATGACAGTGGGGGATATTCACCGGCTCCGGTATGCAGTCGAGCAGGAGCATGGGGATTTTGCCTCGATCTCGAAAGTGATCCCAATCTTAGCAAAGTACATGGAGTACGCGCGGCAGGGAATGAAGACGTACAGTCGGGAGTTTGACGCGATGGGCGTGGCTGTCACCGATTCTGAGGGCAAGCTCCGTGACGTGTACGATGTGCTCCTTGACATGTCAGATTATTTCGCGTCGAAGGGCATCTCCGGTACGGAAAAGCAGGCGCACGCGATGGCGCTTCTCGGCAGACGGGGGGCGGAGATGATTCCCGTTCTGAGCAAGGGCCGCGAGTATTTCCAACTGATGGGCGACGAGGTGGAGCGGCTGTCTCCGGGCATGGGGAAGCTCGCGGACATGGCGAAGAAGTGGGATGATGCCCTGACAAAGCTGAAGTACGGCATGATGGGTGTGTGGGGCGTGCTGGCTAAGGCTCTTATCCCCAAGCTAAAGGAATGGGCCGAGAAGCTTGGCAAATGGATGGAGTCCGGCAAGGCGCAAGAATGGGCACAGTCAGTGGTCGGGGCCTTGAGCATGATTGCCGAGAAGGTCGAGGAGATAGGCGCGAGCCCGGTGTTTCGGGCACTGTCGGGCTGGGCCGGCTTGGCAGTGAAGGAGGTCAAGGTCGGGACCGAGGCATATCAGAAGTTTTGGGAAGAGTTTGAGACTTGGGGAAAAGCGCAGGCAAAGCGCAAACCGCAGACGAGATATGTACCCCACATGGGTGTGGTAGGGAGACCCCCTGTTACTGAGGAGGAATGGAAGACGCCTGAAATGCTCTCGGCGTTCAAGGAGACGGGCGAGGGCGCGCGGCTTTGGCAACTGGCAATAGACTCGTCTCGGAAGCCCATAGAGGACTTGGGCAAGGCCGGCGAGAAGCAGGACTCCGTCGCGGACAAGTTCAAAACGGCTTTTCAGTGGGGAGTAAATGCCGCGAATTCGTTGTTCGGTGCAGCCCAGGCTGTTGGCAAGGCATTTCAAAAGGCAGAGTCCATTGCAGAGAAGCTCACTCGGCCTATCCGTGAGGCGGTGCTGCCGAGTCTGCGAATGAGACCGGGCGAGGCCCCCGGGGACTTCAGGGCGAGGCGACAGGCAGAGCGAACAGCTTATCGGGAATCTATGCGAGAGCGGCGAGAGGGCGTGATAGCACAAGCCCGATTGCAGATGGCAGGGATAACGCCGGCAAGGCCGATGTTCCCCGGAACGGCGGGTGTCCCTGCACTTGCCACAGTTGAGCCCGCGAACCTGAAGTTGCGCGCTTGGGCAGCTAACTTGCTTCACCCAGAGCAGGCGCCTTGGGTTAAGCAAGTTATCGCAGCAGTGGAGCGTAAGGAACTTTCCACAGAGAACGCGATGACGATGTTGGCCAATGAGCTTATGGGATTCTCGCGGCGAATGGACGCGATGCAAGACGACTTCAAAAACCGGTGAGTAAAAACGATGGCAAGCTCCCGAGAGGACAACCTGGGGCGATGTGCAGTGGAGAGGCATCGCCGTCGCGCGTCGCCTTGCGAGAGTCCGCCTGGCAGCGGCTTTGGCCTGGCTGTCCGGGAAGCATGTCAGTGCCTCCCCTTCGGGGGCTTGCCTTTACTGTGGCGGGGCCGGGACCATGTCGTCACCCCTCGACCGAGGACAGTTTGAAGCATTCCGGCCCCCGCCAGCATACTGTACACAACAGGAGAACAACAGAGATGGGAAGGTTTACACCGGGCAAATCCGGGAATCCTGACGGACGGCCTTTGGGGAGCAAAAACCGCTTCACAGAGTTGAAGAAGGACATTCTCGATGCCTACTATATCAAGGGCAAGGGCGTGGAGGGCGAGCTTTGCGGTGTGAAGTTTTGGCGAATGCTCAAGACTGACCATCCGCTCGACTTTGCCCGGATAGTGGCGGGCCTTTTGCCGAAGGAAATCAAGGCGGATTTGACGATAGAAGATGCACGGACAATGTTCAAGCAGTTTGAAATCATAGTCCTGCAGGAGGTGAAGGACAATGAGGTGCGGAAGCGCATCGCAGCCAAATTGCGTGAGGCGGCGTCCCCGTAGAATACGGAGAGTTTACGGACATGCCAAGTGAGGATACACAGTTCAAACCGGGCAACCCTGGACGGCCTGCGGGGAGCAAAAACAAGTTCTCGTTACTGAAGGAGACGATCCTCTCGGCGTTTGAGGAGCTTGGGGGAAAGGAATTCCTGGTCAATGTAGGCCGTGAGAATCCGCAGCACTTTCTCCGGCTTCTGGGGCAACTCCTTCCACGAGAACTCAAGGCCGATCTCGGCGAACCGCTCAGGGTTGTCGTTGAATATGTGAGGATGAACGGAGACGAAAATGGCAAGACAACTGACTGAGCTTGAGGCCGAAGTCGTGGACATGCTGGAGGAAATTAGCCGACAGGCCGACGAAGCGCTTGCCAACTACTGGGGGGCACTGGAGGCCATAGATGAGGCGGAGGGCGGGATGCTCGCGGCGATAGCGGAGGATGAGGACAGGGAGCTTGCGGGTCTCCTGGTAGGCGAATCTCCGGCGAAACCGGTCCCAGAACCGTCCAACGCACAAAGCCCGCAGGCGCTAACGTGCAGAGAATTAGCGAGTAACATACGCAAACCTTAGGATTTTTAATCCTGATGACACCCGCGCTATTGACAGTGAAGGAGGTCGCGGAACGGCTCAGGGCGAGTCGCGGCTACGTTATGTCGCTGATCTATCGCCGCCAGCTTCCGGCTGTCCGGCTGCCCGGCGAAACGCCCCGCCGCTCGGGCCGCGTGCTGGTGAGAGAACAAGCGTTGTGCGAATTCCTTGAGAGGTGTGAAGGCGATGGCCGATAGTGGTGGGACGTTTTTTGTACGAACACAGTGGCAACCAACGGTTTTTTTGGCCCCAATGGCGCCCATACCAGGGGGGTCAAATGACGGTGATTTCGCAAGTTACGGATTCCCCGACGGTTGCGAATCGGGCACGTAAAGTCCTACGAATCCGAAGGTTGGAGGTTCGAGTCCTCCTGGGCGCGCCATTCTTTTCTCTTCATAATATGACGAAGGTTGCGTTGGCGTCGTGGTCCACTGCTGATAAGGCTCGCCAATGAATACGTTGAATGCCTTCTCACCTACCATAGCCAAGAACATGCCCTTAGAAGAGACCCGGCGTTGTCTCTGAATTGCTTCAACACGTTGGACCTGCTTCGGCCAATGTCGCATTTCTTTTTTTGTAGTTGGAGCGAGGCGGCGCGAAGTGAGGGGCCGGGCCCTGAAAGGGCGCGATATTCCATCCGAGGGCAAGGCCCTGGAAATAGCCCGTGAGGAAATGCAAAAGTCCTGGAAGGGCGTAATAAGTCGGTCTCAAATATAGGGTTCCCTCCTGCGACAAGAGAGCGTGTCTCTGTGCCACTGAAAGGCGGCCACACTTCGCCATTTGACCGACGGGCATTTTTTCGGCATAATGTCTCCGACCGAAACAACGAAGTTCCGCGCAAGCCTCCTGTCAGGCCGTCAATTTCATGGAAAGGCAAAAAATGGACAGACTGATTTTTCTCCTCCCTTTGAGCGTTTTTTTCTTTGCGAGCGTCGGGGTTCCTACCGCCGCCGCCACCAAGCAGCGAACGTGTTTCCAGACGGCGTCGCACTACGATGACAAACTCGACATCGCTTCCGACATCGCCATCGTCTATGGAGTAAATCGTAGCCTCCCGGAGCGACTGAGAGGATGGCGCAATGCCGGCTACACCATTCATCTCATGACCGGCATCGCCTGGGGCTCCTATGAGGAATATTTCGGCGGGAGGTACGACGGCAAGCCTCATCGCGATGAGATACAGGAGCTGAAAAGCGGGAAGAAAATGTGGCACGGCCGCTCGACGACGGTGGGCTACAACGTCCCCACTGACTCCTACGCCAAGTTCTTAAACGCCAGAATGAAAACCGCGATAGACCTCGGCGTGAAAGCGATCCATCTCGAGGAGCCGGAGTTCTGGGTTCGCTCCGGCTGGTCTCCAGCGTTCAAGCGAGAATGGCAAAGGTTCTACGGCGAGCCGTGGCAGCCGCCGGATTCCTCCGTTGACGCCCAGTATCGAGCCTCAAAACTCAAGTACGAGCTCTATTTCCGCTGCCTCAAGGACGTGATAGGGTTCATTAAGGAGTATTCCCGTGCGAGAGGTAAAGAAGTTGAATGCTACGTTCCCAGCCATTCCATGGTCAATTACTGGAGCTGGAGAATCGTCAGCCCTGAATCCCACCTCATAGACGTGCCCGGTCTCGACGGTTACATCGCCCAGACCTGGACGGGAACTGCCCGCACCCCCAATATGTACGCCGGCGCGCGAAGAGAACGAACCTTCGAGACAGCTTTCCTCGAATACGGCCAGATGACGAGCATGATCCAGCCCACGGGGAAGAAAATGTGGTTCCTCGCCGACCCCGTTGAGGACAATCCAAACCACACCTGGGAGGATTATCGGCGAAACTACGAATGCACCGTTGTCGCCTCCCTGTTTTTCCCTCAAGCCTGGGGGTTCGAGGTCATGCCCTGGCCGAGCCGCATCTTTCGGGGGAGATATCGTAGAGCCGAGTTGACGACCAAAGGCGCCGAGGGCATCCCCGCAGATTACGCCACGGAGATTCTCGGAGTTATCAATGCCCTCAACGATATGAGCCAGCAAAAGGTCGCCTTCGATTCCGGCACGAAAGGGATAGGCGTACTCGTTTCCGACACGATGATGTTCCAGGTCGGTCAGCCTCATCCCACCTCCACCGACGGTTTCTTCGGGCTGACGCTCCCGCTTCTCAAGAGAGGAATTCCTGTTCGACCTGTCCACCTCGAGAACCTCTTTCGTCCCGGCGCCCTCGACCCGTACAGGTTGCTCATCCTCTCCTACGAATACATGAAACCGCTGAAGCCTGAATATCACCGCGCCCTGGCAAGTTGGGTGAGGAAAGGCAACGTATTGACCTATTTCGGCGATGGCAGCGACCCCTATCATAGTGTCCGCGAGTGGTGGAACACGCCGCCCGCAAAGTATGCTTCGCCGAGCGAGCATCTTTTTGAGACGCTTGATCTCCCGAGAGAGACGCCGCCGGGACGCTACCGCATCGGAAAAGGCTGGCTGTTCTACGAGAGCGCGAACCCCGCTTCCTTCGCTCGAAGCAAGCAAGGCAGCGGCCAGTTCGTTTCCTCTATCAAACGGGCTTTCGCGGCTCTGAGAGCCGCTCTCGGAAAGACTGCTGCTCCGCAGTGGAGAGAGCAGAACTACCTCCACATGGTGAGAGGCCCCTATCACATCATCGCGGTCCTCGACGAATCGGTTTCCGAAAAACGCTGCTCCTTCTCCGGCAACTTCGTGGACATTCTCGACCCAAAGCTCGCTTTGATGACCGAGGTCGAGCTCGGGTCCGGGGAGAGGGGGCTTCTGTATGATATTGACTTCGCAAGAAGAGCCGGAGCTAAAGCACGCGTCCTCGCTTCTGCGTCCCGAATCCGTGATGAACGGCTTTCAGCAGACTCCATTCGCTTCAACTCGAGAGGCCCCGCCGCGACCACCGCCGCCACGAGAGTGCTGCTCCCGGAACAGCCCATCGGAATAACTTTCAGCAAGGCCTCTCACGAGTTGACTCAGAAGGAATGGGATCCTCGGTCAAAGACCCTCCTCCTTGTTTACGAGAACGCTCCGGGGGGCGTGGACATCACTGTGCGCTGGTGAAGGCGGTTGCACCGTGCTGGGTAACCCCTCAGTGTCAGGGGGCAGATGACTCAGCGCAGAGAGCGCGGAGAACGCAGAGAGGAAGATGAGGATGACTCCCTCCCCGCTCCCCGTGGCATGGGCATCGGGTGCGGCTGTATTTCCGTGGCAACGTGCGGATGAATCCCTTGTTCGAGAAGCCCGGCTAAAGCCGGCTCCCGCGACAGAGACGGCGCATGCGATGACCACCAGCTTAAGCAGGTGGCTAAGGGGGGTGCCGGCTAAAGCCCGGCACGGCCGTATGACGACAGCGACCTAATGGAAGGTGGCCAGCTGGATATGCCACGACTTTGCAGCCACCCCCTGGGCATCTTGCCCATGATTCCCACGGGTCCCGCCTCCAGCGGGATGCGGCAAGGAAGCGGTCTGGCTTTTGTTGTTCATTCCCCCTTTGCGCCTTTGCGTCTCCGCGTTAAGCTCTCTTTTCCTCGCCTCCCTGCCACCGAAATACAGTAGAAAATCGTTGACTGACGCCGAGTTTCTGATACCCTTTTTGAGGCCGTGTAGAGCTTTCTCTGCGTTCTCTGCGCGCTCTGCGGTCCTTTCTTCTCCCCCTGGTGGAGCTTCGCCGCCGAGTTCGCGGAGCAAGATTCAAACCGGCATCAACGGGGCGTGGCGCAGTCCGGTTTAGCGCACCTGCTTTGGGAGCAGGGGGTCGGCGGTTCGAATCCGCCCGCCCCGATTAACCGTCGCTGGAGCTAAAGGCCCAGCTTAAACAAGGCCGCACACTGATTGAGCCACTTCAGGCCCTACCGGTGGCCTTGGAGATGGGTGAAGGTTGGCGAAATTGAGATGCTACAATCTGGCGGGAGAACCTGCATTGGGAGTCCCGCTGAAGCGGGATTCGAATCCGCCCGCCCCGACCAAAGGAGATGCCTTTCTCTTCGGAGAAGTTTGTAGAGATATAGAATGAACCAGGAGAAATTCGATAAGAACTACTACTTTGGAAAGGTTTACAAAGATTACGATACCTTTTTGGATTTTGGGAAATTGGCCAAGGGTCTAATTGAACGCTATAAGTTCATGTCGTTTTTAGATATTGGCTGCGGCTGCGGAAACCTGGTAAAGGAAATCAAAAGACAGTTGGAGGAGAAATGCGGCAGACCTTGCGATGTCCAAGGTATTGATTTCAGTAGGTTTGCTGTCCGGAGAGCAGCGGTCCCCTTCGTCCGCTTGGCAGATTGCACTCGTTTGCCGTTTGACAAGGGCCGGTTTGATCTCGTTTACGTCCTCGGGACTTTTTGTTACTTGAAGACAAGAAAAAAGATAATAGAGGGGATGAGGGAGGCATATCGAGTCGCTAAATTCGAGATAGTTTTTGAGGATGTGTACACTCTTCCTGATAGGTTGAGTGATGATTATGATCCTTATCGCGAACATATCCTCGATCAAAAGCAATGGATGGAGCTTTGGGAAGAAATCGCTGCGAACGATGATGTGATTAGGCTTGATTCAGAGGAGGTGATTATAAGAAAAAATGAAAGCTAAATTCCTATTTGTTTCCCAAGATGCGCTGATCAGCGATATTGCATGGCAAGTTACTAAAGAAGGGCACGAAGTCAAATATTTCATCGAAAATAGAAGCGAAGATGATATAGCGAACGGTTTCGTGCTCAAAACAAAAAACTGGCAGCAGGAAATAGACTGGGCCGATGTGATAGTCTTTGATGATGTCCTCGGGCAGGGCGCCAAGGCTGATCAACTTCGCAAAGCTGGGAAAAAGGTCATCGGCGGCACGCCTTACACCGATCGCCTTGAAGATGACCGCTCCTTCGGACAAGAACAACTCAGAAAACACGGAGTCAAAATTATCCCTTACCAAGAGTTCTCAGACTTCGATCAGGCCATAGACTTTGTCCGACAGCATCCGGATGAGTATGTTCTAAAGCCAAGCGGCGAGGCCCAAAACATAAAACGCCTCCTTTTTGTTGGCATGGAGAAAGATGGCAGAGACGTCATCCGGGTTTTACAGTCGTATAAACGGGTTTGGTCTGAGCAGGTCAAAGTATTCCAGTTGCAGAAAAGGGTCCTCGGAGTGGAAGTGGCCGTGGGCGCATATTTTAACGGCGTAAAGTTTGTCTATCCGATTAACATAAACTTTGAGCATAAGAGACTCTTTCCCGGTGACATCGGACCTGCCACTGGAGAAATGGGGACCAGCATGTTTTGGAGTAAGCCAAATAGGTTGTTTGATTGTACCTTAAGGAAAATGGAGGGTACGTTGGCCAAAGAGAGTTACGTAGGATATATAGACATTAACTGTATTGCTAACGGTTACGGCATTTATCCCTTAGAATTCACTTGCCGCTTTGGTTATCCAACAGTTAGTGTCCAGCAAGAGGGGATGATAACTCCCATAGGAGATTTTCTTCATGCGCTGGCAAACGGCCAAGACCCTTGTCTCAGGACTAGGAAGGGCTTTCAGGTCGGCGTTCGCGTTGTTGTGCCTCCTTATCCGTTCAGGGACAGAAAAACTTTTGCTTCTTACTCCAAGGGAGCCGTTGTAGTTTTTGTGAAAAACAATAATCTTCAAGGCATTCACATAGAGGACGTTAAGATGGTCAAGGGCGAATGGGTGGTTACCGGCTCGGCTGGAGTTGCCTTGATTGTGGTGGGCACTGGGTTAACTATGAGGCAAGCTCAGCGCCAGGTTTATACAAAAATACAGAATATCCTGATTCCAAATATGTACTACAGAAAGGACGTTGGAGACCGTTGGTACGACGAGGGTGACAAACTACGGAGTTGGGGTGTCCTTGAAACTTTGACTATTAGCGCGCGGCCGTGAAAGATTGCCCCGGCGAAAAAGGAACAGGAAAGTGCCGGGCACAATTACTTGCACCGAGGGCCGACTTCTTTTGCCGGCCAAACAGAGCCGCACGCCGGAAAACCGTCGCCTGTCAGCCAGATTGTCATAACGTTTTTCCACAGGTTTGCACCGCAGCAACGGGGCGTGGCGCAGTCCGGTTTAGCGCACCTGCATTGGGAGTCCCGCTGAAGCGGGATTCGAATCCGCCCGCCCCGACCATACGCGACAACCAAGAGGCGCGTTGGCATGGGCAAGAAAACCGAGCCGTTCTCGGCTACTTAAGGTTAGCCGAGGCGCCACCTCATGCGCAGGAGACCACAGATGGAGGGAAAGTTGATCGTATCAGACCCGGGAGTGATGATGGGAAAGCCGGTCATTGCCGGAACCCGCATCACTGTCGAACTTATTCTGGAGAAGCTGGCGGCCGGCGAAACCGTCGAACAGATTCTTGAGGCGCATCCCCGGCTGACCGGCGAGGCCATTCAGGCCGCGTTGGCGTTTGCGGCGGACGCTTTGCGAGCGGACGTTGTTTACCCCGTTGCCGAGGGAGCTACGTGAACCTCCTGGCGGACGAAAGCGTTGATAAGCAAATCGTTGTTCTTCTTCGGCAACATGGTCACCACGTATGGTATGTGGCCGAAGGGGCTTCCTCGCCTGAGGACTGAGCTCCGGTTCTTCGAGGACGGTGCGGTTGAGGGCTCGACATGGAGATCGCCCGATCGAAAAATGGTGTTCCCATCAGACTCACGCAGGAGAGATGGTTTCACATCACTGAAGAACATTCAGAGATGGCCGGTTACTACTTTGAGGTTCTCGAAACTCTTCAAGAACCGGAGGCAATCTATCAGGGTAAGTCCGAAGAGTTGCTTGCAGCCAAACAAATCGAGGCCGGGAAATATCTGATTGTCATATACCGCGAGGTGAGCCCAGAGGATGGATTCGTCATTACAGCCTTCCTGACGAGCAGAATCAACCAAGTCGAGAGGAGAACAAGACTATGGCCTCGATAGATGTCAAGCAGATTCTAAGCCTTACACCCCGGCTACTAAGCATACCTTTTAAGCGCATCTGGTATACGTACGACGAGGACGCAGACGTCCTCTACTTGAACTTCAAGAAGCCCAGTGTCGCGGATGATAGCGAGCTAACCGACGATGATATGATCATCAGGTATGAAAAGGGGGAAGTGGTCGGGGTTACCGTTCTTCATGCCAGCAAAAGAAAGGCGCTAACGTAACGGGGGAGCGCACGACTTATAACACGGACTGAAACGCCTCGGGCAAATTCTGCTCGGCAACTTCTTTTAGGCACAAAAAACGTCAACTGTCATGCGCTCAGGGATGATATTATCCAGTGACGTTGATGAACAGATGAAAACGACTCCCTATCTTGAAGAACAGGTTTTGCGCAACCGTCCTTACATTCGGCGAGAATGGCTTGCGCGAGCCTGTGCGCCGGGAGGTACAGCCGGATGGCCGTATTCGCTATTGGGTTTTCGTTGTGGAGCTTGGAAAGTACTTACGCGTGGTGACGCTGGAGGATGGCGAGACAGCACACAACGCTTTTCCTGACCGCGATTTCAAGGAGGTGGAACCGTGAAGTTTCATTACTACCCGGAGACCGATTCACTATACATTGATCTTGCGGAAAGAGTTAGCGCGGACTCAAAGGAGGTTGCTACTGGTGTGGTGCTCGACTTCGATGCCGAGGGGCGCCTCGTCGGCATTGACATTGACCGCGCCAGCCAGGTCGTCAACCTGTCACGCCTGCAGGCGGAAGCACTGCCCATTGCCACCCTTTCGCTAAGGAAGCCGTAGAAGACCCCGCCGCATAGTAAGCGGCTATCCGTCTGAAGATTCACCCCCCTTTCGAGGTATCCTGCGTGTGCTGAAGCCCCCTTGCCCTGATTGCCAAACACTCCAACCCCAGCCGGTATTCAATCCTTCGACTCAGAGGCCCGGACAACCAGAGCATTTGATGATCCGCTCACAAATCGGCGAACGTCGCGTTCCCCTTACCCCGCCCCTCTGCGTCTCTGCGTTTCCTCCCCTTATGTTTTCCGGACGCTTAAGCCGCTTCAGACCTCCACGTTATCCGACTCGTCCTTGAAGAGATACCCCTGCTCCTGCCGCTCGAAATTCACCTTGTTTTTTCTCAAGTAGGATTCGTACACGTCCTTTGCGGAAAGGCCGAGGGTCAGAGCCAGCGACATGAGAAAATGGAACATATCAATGATTTCGACCTTCGCATTATGTTTGTCGAAGATTTGGTATTGAGCCCACCATTTCCAGGGGACGCTGTCAACAAGCTCCGCAAGCTCCTGCCCGAGAGCGCGAGCATAATTCAGAATCCATTTCTGTCTTTCCTCGTCGTCCATTGCGTCGGTGTCCACGCCGACCCTTTTGTTGAGCTTCTTTTGCAGCTCAAACATCGTCTCCAGCATGTCTGCCATGGGACCTGCCTCTCCTTCGGTCGTTGAGGGTTCACCGCACTCAGCCCAGAGAGCGCAGAAGATAAGAAAATGTCTTTGGCTGTCTCGAGGTAGTCTCTCGTTTCCGCGACCTCTGCGTGCTCGACGGTTTGCGGTTCTGTTCCACTTGATTCCATCTTATATTAGCAAATGACGACCATAAGTTGAAGCGGGCGGCACGGGTGTGGCTCCATTTCAATGGCACGCGGGTCCGCCCTCATGTGTCTGGAGGGAACCGTGTATTGAGGATGAGCCTATTACGCCCCTTCAGGGCTTTTGTATTTCATCACGTGCTATTTCCCCAGGGCGTTGCCCTGGGCTAGAATATTGCGCCCTTTCAGGGCTGAAGGGCTAAAGCCGTATTGCGTGGGAGGATTCTGATGAATCCTCTGGTCGAGAAGCCCGGCTGAAGCCCCGCCAAGGCGGGGAGAGGAAAAAGGCGCGCTGTGACCACCCGCTGAAGCAGGTGGCTAACGGCGGCGCCACCTAAAGCCTGGCAGATGCGAGGCTCTGCTGCCGTGTTGAGGGCGAACCACGTCCATGAGAAGCAGCGATGAAAGGAGGCGCCGGTTACGGCTGAAATACAGCCACACCAGAAAATGTCGGAGCCTTGCTTCGCCCGGCGCTTGGCGTTAATGTGAGGAAAAATGTGTGCGACTCTTGGGTGTGCCGTCGGACCATTTCTGAGTACACGGATTCGCAATACGGCAACGTATAATGGTGTCGTGAAGGGAGCTATTTTGACGAGATAATCACGCCATCGGCGTGAACGGGATTGCTCCAGAGACGTGAAGCATCCAGCAAATCACGGGCCGGCGGGCCGCTGTCGCGGAGGCGTTCCGCCCCCGTCGAGGGCAAGGGAGCCCCTCGATATCCCCCGCGGAACGCGGGGCGGGACAGGATGCCAGCGGTTCCAGTCTCAGCCGCCCTTAACGGGTGCTCTTCTCACTTTGTCGTGATTCGGTCGGTTTTACTTCTAACCGTCCGTGGGCGAAGTTAAACGAGCCCGTGGGCCTCGAGAAGGTCTTGGTCTTCGAGAACTGCGGGCGTGGCGCCGTCGGCGACTTTCTGACCCGCGTCGAGGACAATGGTGCGGCTGCAAAGGTTCCGCACAAGGTGGAGGTCGTGGGTGGCGATGATCTGCGTGCCGGCGAGTTCTCGCAAGAGTGCGATGATGCTTTTCCGGCCGCGGGGATCGAGATTGGCTGTCGGCTCGTCAATCACTAAAACGCTGGGTTGAAGGGCGAGGACTGTGGCTATGGCGACCTTCTTTTTCCCTCCGAAGCTAAGCCGGAAAGGGGATTTCTGTGCCGCAGCCAACATTGCAACCGCCGTTAGGCTTTCCTCCACTCGGCGGCGGACCTCCTCCGGCTCAAGCCCAAGGTTCTGCGGGCCGAAAGCGACGTCCTCGAAAACCGTCGGGCAGAAGAGTTGGTCGTCGGGATTTTGAAACACCAGCCCGACCTTCTGCCGGATGGCTTTCAGATTTCGCTTTTCCATCGTCAGACCGTCAATTCTCACGCTGCCATCGCCGCGAAAGATGCCGTTGAGATGCAGCAGAAAGGTTGATTTCCCCGCCCCGTTCGGGCCCACAAGCGCCACCCTCTCACCCTCGTGGACCGCGAGGGATATGCCGTTGAGAGCAACTGTCCCGTCGGGATAGGAGAAATGCAGCGACTCGACCTCAATCACTTTTTTCATCTCGGCTCACAAGACTCCGTGTCCAACGCCGTCGAACGATGCCCGTGCATCGAATCCGGGCTCTCGGTCAGAACAACCATCCCGGAACGCTCGCCAGTCTGAGGCAAAGAAATAATGCTAAGGCGCCCGCGACAAACGCATAATCCGTTGCGCGCATCGGCTGGGCTTGTTGGTAAGCAACTCTCCCCTCAAACCCTCGCGACGCCATCGCCTGATAGACCCGTTCCGCTCGCTCGTAACACCTGACGAAGAACGTGCCGATCATCCTTCCGACGACTTTCGTCTGCCACAACCATTTCCCGCTGTAGCATCGGGCGTCTCGGGCTCGTTTCATCCGCTCCATCTCCTCCACGAGCAAGAACAAATACCTGTAAGCAAAGCTCATCGAGGAGAGAAAGACCCGAGGTATTCCCATCCTTCGCAGCCCCCCGAGAAGATGCGGAAAGCGAGTGATGGAAGAAAGAATAACCAAAGAGAATATGCTGATGTACGATTTAATCACCACACCTTGAAAAACAATTATCCCCGGGTGCATGGTCGCCGCCCCTGTGCCTTGAGCGTGCACTCCTCTTCCCATGAAAGGAATAGACACGGCCGCCATCGCCATGAAAGGAACTATTACAAGCGTGCGTCTCAGCACATGAATCGGTGGAACATGCGATACCGCAAGGCAAACAAGAAGGAAAGCGAAATAACCCGCGAACGATAGGTATGCAGTAGCCTTCGCGCTCAGGCAGAAAACGATCAGAGCAAAAAAAACGATGACCTTGGCTGTCGGGCGGACGGAGTGAAGAGGGCTTTTGAGGTCAGAATACCTGTCCAGAAAACCGTGTTTCAATCACGTTTCCTCTCTATGGGTGCAGAAGATTTTCCCCCGGCCAGGGCCTTCCCGAGGAAGAACACTGCCGCGAAAACGAGAATGGTTCCGATAATCCCGGCAAGACCTGTGGAAAGCCGCTCGCCGCCAACGCCGGGGAATCCGTAGTCGGGCAAGGGCGCCACGGGGCGATGCTCCGTCTGCTCAATTCTTCCCCCGGGAGCGAGCTTTTCAAGCACTTTTTCCAACCCGTCGGGAAAAGATGAAGCCAACGGAGAAACAAAGAACGCCAGGAGGAGCGATATGCCCAGACCGGCTATTATGAACTTTGCATTCCGTTTCATGCGCTTGAGCCCATTTCGTCGGCGTGCGTGCGTCCCTCGGAAGGCGCCCACGCTTTGACCAAGTCAGGGCGTGTCTCGACGAGAACCGTAATGACCGCCACGGTTATCGCAGCTTCCCCCAAACCGATGAGAGAGTGAACCCCGACCATCAGCGGCAGCGCCACGGCAAGAGCGAATGTACCGGATAGCCACAGCTCCACCGCGCACAATGCCGATGATGAGACGACAGAAAACCATGCCGCTATGGCTACGCTGGCCGAGAAGCCCGCCTTGGTGTTCGGCAACAACTTCCTCAAGAGAACGAAGACATAGTAACAAGCGGCGCCCGCGATAACGCCCATGTTCAGGATGTTCGCCCCGAGGGCGTCCAGACCGCCGTCGGCGAAACCGAGACACTGGATCGTCAGCACGACAGCCATCACCAGGCAACTGGTTAGCGGGCCGAGCAGAACCGCAACCATCAGCGCGCCAAGAAAATGACCACTCGTCCCCCCCGGAATAGTGAAATTCAACATCTGTGCCGCAAAAACAAACGCAGCCATCACGCCCAGAAGCGGAACCTGTCTCTCGCTCAGGGTGCGATTCGCTTGCCGAACCGCTGCGGCGCATGCCGCCGCCGCCACCGCGTAACCGCCAATCGCTATCTCCGGACTGAGGAAACCGTGAGGTATGTGCATCTGTGGACCTTTGCGAGCCTATTGCACGGCGCCGATTTGGGGAATGCAATCTCGTAATACGAAACCAGCGATTGTGTTATTCTTACCACCAGCACGACAAGACGTCAACAAATTTTCGGGTAACTGAGGCATTACGTGAGCGGAGACATCGGCCTTGAGAATGGCCAGGCAAATGATACAATGCGGGGTAGCGGGGGAAGGGTGCAATGGCGAAAGTGCCGGTCAAAAGATTTCAGACCGTGCAAATAGGGGGGCGAAACGGCCTGAGTCTCGACGCCGGGGCGGGCAATGGCGAAAGCGTAAGCGTCGTGATTTCAGGGAGTAAACGAAAGAGGCGGCACCCGGATTCGAACCGAGGATAAAGGATTTGCAATCCTTCCCGTGGCCTGCGGCATTTCCCCGTTTCTCGTCGAGAGAACGTCTCCCTGAAGGCTCCTGAAGGCCCCAAAAGCGCCAATTATTTCGTCAAACATAAGGCCACTTTTTTCTTGCTTCCTGTATTGCGGCATGGTAATCTTCTACCATGCGTTTGAGGAAAAAGCCGAACTCCCCATACTGGTACGTTGATTTCTCCCTCTCTCGCGGCCGCGGGACACCCCGGCGGCACTATTCCCTCTCCACGCATACGAAAGACAAAACCCTCGCCTGGGAGATCGCCAGGGCAAGGCAGAAGGAAAAGCTCAGGGAGTTCTACGGGGTCGCCTCCAACACGCGCCTTTCCCTGGAGGAGCTTCTACAACGTTACATGGACTGGCTCAGGGTGCACCGCGCGGAGCGCACCGCGCAAAGGGCCGAGTCCGCCATCCGCAACGTTCTGGTCCGGCTCAAGGTTCGCTTCCCTGACGAGATCAGTTCCGAGAAGCTGACGGCATTCCGAAAGCGACGCCTGCGGGAGGCCCGGGTCCTCAAACGCACTGGAGAGCGGAAAAAGCTCTCCGCCTTCACGGTAAACGTGGAGATTCGGCACCTCAGGGCCTTCCTCCGGCGTTGCGTGCGCAGCAAGTGGCTTGCCCAGGTGCCGTGCGATTTCGATATGGTCAAGCTGCGGGGGGGGGGGCGGGTCGTTTTTCTGACGCAGGAGGAGGTCGGCCCGTTCCTTGAGAACCTACCGGCATGGGCAAGGTGGGCTGCCTACCTGATTTTGAACACCGGCCTCCGGTACGAGGAGGCCGCTTTCCTTGAGTGGCCTGACCTTGACCTGGAAGCCGGGGAGGTCTGGGTGCAGAGCAAACCCGACAGGGGTTTCCATACCAAAGGCGGGAAGGCGCGGAGCATTCCGCTAACCCCGGAGATCGCGGCGGAGCTTGCCGGTCGCCGGAAGGACAGCGGTTGGGTCTTAGAGGCCCCTGGAGGCGGGCAGATGAAACGGCAAAGTTTCGTCAAGGCGGTAAGGGTCGCCGGGGAGAGGGCGACCTTGCCAAAGCGAATCACGCCCCACGTTCTCCGCCACACTTATGCGAGCCACCTTGCCATGTCAGGCGTTGACATTCAGACCATCAAGGAGCTTCTGGGGCATTCCAGCATTCTCACAACGGCGATCTATATGCACACGGACGCAGAGCACCGGCGGCGGGCCGTCGCTAAGCTGCGGATGCCGGGCATCGGAAAAGACACTGAGAGAGTGATTCAATTCCCTTCACGCGGGGAGAGTGGCAAGTTGACATAACAGGTATTATCGGACACTCACCTCGACGGTGAGAGAAGAGCAAACGTCCGACACTGTGGGAGTCGTTAAGGATGCCGAGACTGACAAAAAAGGTGAGCGTCAGGATAGACGGGGAGCTTGCCGACATGCTCGATTACTTGTGCAAAGCGTGGAACGTGCGGCCCGGGGAAGCGCTCCGGCGGTGCGTTCGGAATCAGGCTCGCATCGAGGAGCTTTCCGAGACAGCCCGGCGGGTGAACCGCACAACACGCGGCATTGTCAACCCTGGCGAGAAGGTCGGTTGACAGGGTGATCCGTAGAAAAAAGGCGCTTGACAGGCGCCTCTTCAGACACGTTCTGGTTTGACACGCTCGGGCCTTTTGCTCTGGAGGCGCGCCATGTACAGTCCAAGAATCAAGCCGGAGCTTATCCCCAAGCTGTACCGCCTGGGGAAGCGAACGGGCAAACCCATGACAGTGCTGGTGGATTCCATGATCCGTGAGGGAATCCGGGGTTACAAAACGCCAAGCAAACGGAAACGAAAGGGGCCGGCACAATGAGCGAAAGACTGATGGCAATCTATTCTGTCATGTTCGGGGATGGCAGGACAGAACACTGGAAGCACAACGGGGAAACAATATCTCTTTTCCCGGCGATAGATACAAAAGAGGAGTACCGGCCTGCTAAAGTGCTCGGCTCCAGCGCCGCGGTGATCACTGACATACTCATCAGGCGTGCAGAAGCGCTCAAGAAAGGCGAGGATACCTGGCCTGGCGGGGGGCGGATGAGAACGATATATCGGAACGTCTGCGTTCTATGAGGCCGGCTTTGCCGTAGAGAGCGGCTCAGGATGGCTCACACGCGGCGACCGACAGCGGGGCGGCTCAGGATGTCGCTGGCGCAGCGAACGGCGAAGGATGGTAGAAATGCAAGGAAAACAAGTCGCAATAACGAGAAATCGCGGAGGTTGGTCAAGGGCCTCGTTGGCGTATGTGCAACGGGCTAATGAGGTGCTGGAGGGTCTTTCTGACTACTGGCCACTCACCTTGCGACAAGTCTATTACCAGCTTGTGGCTGCCGGGGACATCGAGAACAACCTGAAGCAATACAGTAAGCTCTCTCGGATGCTCGCCAAGGCGAGGCTGGAGGGACTGGTTTCTTGGGATGCCATCGAAGACCGTTCTCGCAGGACTTTGGGTTCTGCTGGCTGGTCAGACAAGTCTCACTTTGTCAGGGATGAACTCGAGCGGTTTTTGAACGGATACCGGCGGGACCGCTTACAGTCTCAGGCGGTGGTTTTGGAACTGTGGACGGAGAAAGACACTCTCGCTCCGGTACTTCACGGAGCCGCGTTCGCCTATTGCGTTACCGTGGTGGTGGCGAGAGGGTATTCTTCGGTTTCATACGTCCATGAATGCCGGAAGCGTGTGGAGCACAACACGGCACGGGGCAAGCGGACTGTGCTCCTGTACTTTGGCGACCTGGACCCGTCCGGGTGGAATATGCTGCCGTCCATGATGGAAACCCTGCAAGACGAAATGGGTTTAGGCGGTCAGGTGGAGGGGCGCCGATGCGCTCTGACACTGGAACAAATTGAGGAATATGCCTTACCGCGCAACCCCGATGCACTCAAGCTCACAGATACCCGCGCCAAGAAGTACATAGAGCAGTTTGGGAACGTCGCGGTGGAATTGGATGCTTTGCCACCCGCAACGCTGGAATGGCTGGTCAGACAAGGGATAGAAGAAAACTTGGACTTGTCTAAATATAGGGAAGAGATCGTACGTGAGACCGTAGAACGCGATGCTTTGTCCGCGCTTCGGAAGCAAGTTGATGAGTTCGTAAAGGAGAATCTGGAGTGGTAAAATACTGGCGCGAGGCATGGGCAAAACGTTCTCCGGCAGCGGCGCTCCCCAGACATCGCAACGGCGCTCAGAACGCAAGGCCGGCACTGGGCTGGGCGGCAGGAGGGCACAGAGACTTCGCTAACGGCAGCCGTGGGTGGCATGGAATAGGCAGAGAATCGAAGAACACCGCTTTCAGAGGGTAAGGACACTGGGGGGAGGGCGATCGTAACGCACAAGCGAAACTGGGGCGAAAAGAAGGCCCGATGGCGCGCACCTCTTGGCTGTATCGCGGCGACCGGGCGTTAGCTCTGACCAGGCTACAAGCATAGTACCACAGCCGGGGCGGCGTTGTCAACACTGGAGGTGCAGAGTGAGTATCAACAAGGCGAGAGGGTTCCTGTACTGGCTTGCGCGGCTTCTCGGCGACGTGAACGCCATCAAGAGGGGCAGCGTCGGCAAGCGCATTGCCCGGAGAGCCGCAGGGAAGCTCACCGGCAGAGGGCTGTGGAGGCTGTTTAAGTGAAAGACACCGATAGGCTCAGAAGGATTTTGGAGAAGATACATCGGAAGTGGGAGCACCTGAAAAAGAATCCGAAGGACCGGGATGCCCGCAAGGCCGTGAAAAAGTTGGCAGCACGTTTCTTTCAAGTTGACTGGTTCGACGCAGCCTGTGATTTTGCGAAGGAATATCGCAGGACGGCTGATGAGAATACCTTCACGAGGGACTCCACCCGGGCCCGTTTGCGTGCGCAGCGAGAGAAGTTTTATGCCGACAACGCCGAGCTTCTGACGCAGGCGAGACAGGACGTTCACGAGTTGCGTGCCTGGCTTGAGGAAAGGCAGAAACAGAAGCCGTCAGAGAAGCTCTCCGGCGGGTATCCGGGCGTGGTGAAGCAATGGGAGGAGGAGATTCTCAAGAGGGCAGTCGAGAAGGCTTTTGGGGTAAATAGGAAATCAAAGAAAAAAGCTTGACAGGGCTTTAACTACATGGTAATCTAAACACAATCGGGAAGTCGGGCAGCTTCACCGGGCTTCCTGAAAAAGAATGGAAAGAATGGGTAGAAGGTGAGTTGACCCGCTCTACCCGTGAAGACGAGAGGCCATCGTATGGGCTAATCCAACGATGGTGTCTCTTTTTTTATGCGCTTATGGAGGTGAGAAAGTGGACAGGTTTTCGCAACCCCGGACATTTCGGCTCGATCCCGTCGCTCATCAGGAGCTTGATATTTTGATGTCGCGTTGGCGGCAGACCCTGAGCGGCACAATCCGCAAGGCCCTCCATGACAGTTTTCTCGCAGAGGAGCTTGCGGGTCGGCTCGCACACACCGCCCCTGCGAAGGTCGAGAAGGCGAAGTGATCTCCGTCCGGTGGGCGTCGGGCTTTGGCTCGGCGCTTGCCGGGGGGAGCGAAGGACGGAGATATGGGCAAGTATAGAGGACGCAAATCAGAGCCGTTCGTTCGGCTGCAAAAGCGGCTTTTGCAAAGCGCGGATTGGGGCGCACTTTCGCTTTCGGAGCGTCAAGTCCTGATTGGTTTTGTGGCATCTTTCAATGGACACGCCCCGATGCTGCATGTCCCGTACAGCGCAGCGCCCGTGAGTAAGAAAGCATTTACCCGTGCAAAGGCGCGGTTGGTGGAAAAACAATGGCTTGTTTTGGTGGAGCCGGGCGGGTTGCCGCACAACTGCTCGCTCTATCATATCGGGCCGAAAGGAGCGCGATGGTGGCCGGAAATGAACCACTATTAAAACAGACCCTAACGGTCGGAACCGACCCTTATCAAGGGGTGGAACCTACCCCTATGGAGCAGCCTATAAGGGGTGGAACCTACCCCTATAACGGCATTTTGGGGAGCTGCTATAAGGGGTGGAACCGACCCACTTCTATAATTCTACCAGGCTCCCCTCCCCTCCTCTTCTCCGCGTTAGCGCAATTCTACCCCAAAGGGGGAAATAAAACAGGCCCTGATTTTCACGTTAGCGAAAGGCAGGAATGGGATGACTGATACAGACAAACCGAAGACAGCCCCCGGCCCGGGCGACAAGCCGACCGGAGACAACGGGACGGTGCTCGCGGAGTGGGGCAGCACTCATGTTTGGCGGACGCGGGTGAGCCTGCGGACGTATAAGGGAAAGCGCCTACTCGACATGCGGCGGCACTGGGATCCGGGCAGTGGCATGCTTCTGCCGACAAAAAAGGGCATTTGCCTGGAGGCGACTGATGACAATATTTCGCAGCTCGAGGCGGCCCTGAAGCTCGCGCGGAAGGAACTTGGGAAGGAGAACACGGAGGATCCTACTGATGAAAATGGAAATTGACTGGACGTCCATCAGGACAGAATACCTCGCGGGCGGCGTCTCCATGCGCGCCTTGAGTGAGAAGCGTGGCGTCACCTATGCGCAAGTCCGCCGTGTCGCCGAGGCTCAGGGTTGGGCAGCCCTGAAGGCCAAGAAGGAAGGGCAGCCCGCAAAAGAAAAAGAGCCGTTGCGGACCGAGTACCGGTTGGATGTTTTCGCACGCCTGAGTCGCGCACAGGCACGGGTTTTCTACACGTTCAACGGTGAGGCTCGTCAACTGGACTTTTGGGGTGCTGGCTTCGGACCGTTGGCGAAAACACCCAAAGTGCGCCATTTCAAGGAGGCACTTTTGGCCTTACGTTTTGCTCGGGCCCAGACAACGAGAATGCACCCGTCGAAAAGCCAACTCGGACGGCTGCCCACACGCAGCTTACGAGAGCTATGCGAAACAGAGTATCTGCCCCTATTCGGCACGCGAGAGATGCTGCTCAAACGGCTCAAGGAAACGGAGGTTCGACGGCTATGCGATTTGCCGGAGAGTGTGCGTCCCCTCGTGGGGGCGAAGGAGATTGTAACAAAATGAGTATTTGCGCGAGTCCCCGAATGGAGGATGTGGGGCGTGCAGTAAGGAGCGGCAGTTTCATTCTGCGTGCCTTGCGAGAGTCTGTGCTGGTCGCCGGCCCTCGTCTCATTCTCTGCAACGAAGGCCAGCTCGTTGCCCCCGGGGACTCGCCTTCTCCTATTTCGGGTATGGGGTAAGAAAGCATGTGCTTATAACAGGACGTACCAGGAGTTTTGAAATGGCGAAGCGATTGTGGAAAAAGGGCGAGTCCGGCAATCCGAGAGGACGGTTGCCAGGGCAGAAAACTAAAGTCTGGGCTTTGCGGGACGCGATTCTCAAGAGCCTGGAGGCGCTTGGTGACGAGGCCGAAGGCGGCGGAGGGCTTGAGGGCTTCGTCAAAGGGTTGATCGAGAAGGCGGGGAAAAAGGACCCGGTGGGATTGCTGCGGGCGATTGTCAGTCTTTTGCCACGAGAAATCAGGGCGGACTTGACGATAGAGGATGCCCGGACAATGTTCAAGCAGTTTGAAATCATAGTCTTGCAGGAGGTTACAGATAGTGAAACACGGGAGCGCATCGCAAACAGATTGCGTGAGGCGGCGAACCCGTAAAGAAGGGACAGATTAGGGACATGCCGAGCCAGGATACACAGTTCAAACCGGGCAATGCCGGACGCCCGAAGGGGAGCCAAAATAAGTACACGCTGCTCAAGCAGACCATCCTTGAGGCGTTTGATGAGCTTGGCGGGAAAGAAGACCTCGTCAACATCGGGAAAGAGTCGCCACGCGACTTCTTGAGGCTTCTGGGGCAACTGCTTCCACGAGAGCTCAAGGCCGACCTCGGCGAGGGGCTGAAGGTTATCGTCGAATACGTGAGGATGAATCCGGGCGAAGGGCAAGTCGAACAGGGAACTGAAGGAGGTGCGAGGTGATTGATCAAGCGGAGAAAAAGCGCATAGAAAGCAGGGCAACACAAGCGGCCGAGAAGGCACTTGAACCGTTGGAGCGGCGGGTCGAGGCGCTTGAGGAAAGGTCCTCAGACTATCCGTCCTTACTGCCCACTGTTCGCGTGCTCAAGGGAAGGCACGGGAGGTGAGAAATGGCGAAAGCTAACATAGGTGAGGCGTGGATCGGCCTGAACTCAAAGATCACAAATTTTATGAGAGGGATAGACAAGGCGGACAAGCGCATGCGCACCATGTCCCAGAATGTCATGCGTTATGGCAAAGCCTTCGCCAAATTCGGAGCGATGGCGGGGGCGGCGATGGCGGCTGTGGGGACGGCTATCGCGGTGAAGGGTGTCAAGTCCACGATGGCCTATGCGCTCGAGCTGCACAAGCTGTCGAAGGTCACGGGCATAACGGTCAGGGACCTTCACCGGCTCCGGTACGCGGTCGAGCAGGAGCACGGAAGCTTCGAGCTGCTTGCTAAGTCCTTCCCGCTGCTTGCAAAAAACATGGAGCAAGCCAAGTACGGGTTAGCGACCTACACGCGCGAATTCAAGAAGCTGGGTTATACCGATGAGGAAATGAAACGAGGGCTTACAGACCTCGCCGAGGTCTTCATGCGATTGGTAGATTACATGGCGAACAAGGCCATTCCTGAGCAGCAAAAGATGGCTCTTGTTTTGAGTCTTCTGGGCACTCGACAAAAAGACCTGATTCCTGTTCTGAAACTGGGCCGCGAGTATTTCCAACTGATGGGTGACGAAGTGGAACGGCTGTCGCCGGGCATGGGCAAGCTCGCCGCGATGTCGAAAGCCTATGATGATGTCATGACAAAGCTGAAGTACGGCATGATGGGTGTGTGGGGCGTGCTGGCTAAGGTGCTCATTCCGAAAATGCAGGAGTGGGCCGAGAAGCTTGGCAAGTGGATGGAGTCCGGCAAGGCGCAAGAATGGGCTCAGTCAGTGGTCAATGCCTTGAGCATGGTTGCCGAGAAGGTCGAGGAGATAGGCGCAAGTCCGGTGTTTCGGGCGCTGTCGGGGTGGGCTGGCCTGGCAGTGAAGGAGGTCAAGGTCGGTACCGAGGCTTATCAGAAGTTTTGGGAAGAGTTTGAAACTTGGGGGAAAGCGCAGGCAAAGCGCAAACCGCAGACGAGATATGTACCCCACATGGGTGCGGTAGGCAGACCTCCTGTTACTGAGGAGGAATGGAAGACGCCTGAAATGCTCTCGGCGTTCAAGGAGACGGGCGAGGGCGCCCGGCTTTGGCAACTGGCAATAGACTCGTCTCGGAAACCTATCGAGGACTTAGGCAAGGCTGCCGAGAAACAGGATTCCGTCGCGGGCAAGTTGAGAACGGCCTTTCAGTGGGGAGTAAATGCCGCGAATTCGCTGTCCGGTGCGGCGCAGGCCATCGGCAACGCCTTCCAAAAGGCAGAGTCCATTGCAGAGAAGCTCACTCGGCCTATCCGTGAGGCGGTGCTTCCAAGCCTGCGAATGATGCCTGGCGAGGCCCCTGGTGATTTCAGGGCACGACGGCAGGCGGAGCGAACAGCCTATCGGGAATCTATACGAGAACGGCGAGAGGGCGTGAAGGCACAAGCCCGATTGCAGATGGCGGGGATAACCCCGGCGAGGCCGATGTTCCCCGGAACGGCGGGTGTCCCTGAACTTGCGACAGTCGAGCCCGCGAACCTGATGTTGCGCGCTTGGGCAGCCAAATTGCTTCACCCAAAGCAGGCGTCCACGGTTAACAAACTTCTGATGGCGGTGGAACGTCAGCAACTTTCTATAGAGGGGGCGATGACTCTAATGGCCAATATGCTTTTGGGAACTACGCGACGAGTAGACACGCTGGGAGACGACCTCAAAAACCGGTGAGTGAAAACGATGGCAAGCTCCCGACAGGACAACCTGGGGCGCGCAAAGACGGGATGGCAATTCTGTCGAGCGTGCCTTGCGAGAGTCCGCCTGGCAGCGGCTTTGGCCTGGCTGTCCGGGAAGCATGTCAGTGCCTCCCCTTCGGGGGCTTGCCTTTACATTTCAGCTACGGGGGCCGGGTCTCTGTTTCCGTCATCACCTCTCCGGCCCCCGCCCGCATAGGGAGAGACGGTGAGCAAAGGCGATTCTGAGACTGAGGCAAGGGTTGTGGCGATGCTTGAGGAGATCTGCCACCGGACCCGAGAAGAACTTGCAGCAGTGACACCGACGGCGAAAGGACAGGAGGCGTTCTGGGCAGCGATGGCGACAGAGGACACGGAGCTTGTCGGCGTTTTGAAGGGTGAAAACGAGGCTTAATTTAACATGGCGATCCCCCGATTATTGACAGTGGCAGAGGCCGGAAAGGCGCTCAGACTTTCCCGCAACGGCATTCTGCGCATGGTCCGGCGGGGGGAATTGCCGGTGATAAGGTATCCGGGCAGCGGCGAGCGGGCCGCAAGGGTGCTGGTCAAGGAGAGGGACATCGAAGACTTTCTGAAGGAGCACACGTTTTGCGGTATCCATTGACAGAGCCTTATGGTAGAGTGGGAGCGCGAAGGGCGGGGAAAAATCCGAGAGAACTCGTCAAACATAAGGCCACTGACAGTTGGCGACCTCGACAGAGCTTCACAGGGTCGCTTCGCAACCGGCGTGGTGCCAGTGGGAAAGGGAGAGAGGCGGCACCCGGATTCGAACCGAGGATAAAGGATTTGCAATCCTCTGCCTTAACCACTTGGCTATGCCGCCTTCGATGAAGCCGGAGTAAATCAATACAAACATAGGCACCAGTTGTCAACTGAAAAAGGTAGTGGGGACTGTGAGTAAGCGGCGCATCCTGTCCGGGACAGGGACCGGGATGGACAACTTCCCATCTCCTTGCCGTATGCCGGCGCTCGCAAACGGACGACGCTTGGAAGGTGAGGATTGGCTCGCTGCCGCCAGCTCGCAGCCAAACGACGGAGGGGAGGGCACTCGCCATGAAAAGAAAACCGGCGGCTTGTGGCAGATTTTACCCGATGAACGAAGCTGCTCTTCGAAGGCAAATCGAAGAGTTTGTACCCGTCAAAGGGGACAGGAAAGCTATTGCGGTGGTCACCCCCCATGCGGGGTATGACTTCTCAGGTCGGACAGCGGGGGCGACGTTTTCCGAGGTGAGGGTTCCCGGGACAGCTATCATACTCGGCCCCAATCACTGGGGAATCGGCAGCGACTTCGCAATCATGAGTGAGGGGGCCTGGGAGATGCCCTTCGGCGAGGTGAAGATTGACTCCGAGGTCGCCACTTCGTTGAAGGAGGCCTTTGAGGTCCTCAGGGAAGATGCCGCGGCACATCAGAGCGAACATTCTCTTGAAGTGGAGGTTCCGTTTCTCCAGTACGTAAATCCGAACGTGCAGATTGTGCCGATTTGCATCGTTTCCACGGACGAAGTGAAGTTTGAGGCGCTCGGCAAAAGCATCGCCGAAACGACTAAGAACCTCGGCAAAGAGATTCTCATCGTCGCCAGCACTGACATGTCGCACACTGAGCGCTCCAACCCTGCCCGGCAGGCGGAGGTACGCCGGAAAGATATGATGGCGATTGATGCCATTCTCCAACTCGACGCAGGCAGGCTTCTGCGGCTGGTCAGGGAACAACGCGTGACGATGTGTGGTTGGGCTGCTGTTGCCACAGCGATAGCGGCGGCGAAACTGCTCGGAGCGCAGAAAACCCACCTCGTGTCCTACGTCACAAGTTTCGACGTGACCGGGGATTACAGCTATGTAGTCGGCTACGCTGGCATTGTCATTGAGTGAAACATTCGGTATCGCGTTCTCTCCAGCCTGCTGATGCATGTGCGCTCCCTGGGCGGGCGCCAAGGAACCTCTCCCTCCTTCTTGCGCGGCCCCGCACTTTTATTCAGGCGCTCGGGTAGCAGAGCGCGGCGAGCGCTTCCTCGCGTTTTATCGCTTGAAAATGAGATAATGCGACACGCGGGCACAAGGGCGGAGGCTGCGCGTTTGTGGAAGCTCGCGGCGGGTCAGCGAAAGGGCTTGCGGGAAAAGGAGCTTGCCCAAGGAGAGACCCAGAACTGCAAAGTCAGGATAAACTCACCGGAGGGGGTCCCAGCAGCCCGAGTCCGATTGTATCATTTTCATGAACGTTTCCTGTGCGACCCACTTCACGCTCGCGTCGCAGAAGAGGAGATTGCCGCCATCGTTATGCTTGATCATCAGGTGGGCGGCTTCGCCGGGGGGCACAAAGCGCCCGTCGTTGAGCTTCAGCTCGCTCTCGTCAACTAACAGGATAGTCCTGCTTGGGGTTCTGATTCGCGATATTTGGATTCCGATACCGCTGCCGCCGCTGGTTCTGTCATCCAGAGCAGCGTTCATCGAATAGCTCAATCCGGCTTTTCTTCCCACCGGTCCCGAAGAAGGACAGAGGTACGGGTTTTTGTCCGGTGAGGCGTACCATTTCTCCGTCATTCCTTTCGTGGCGCTTCCGTAGGGTCCGCACCGTGGGAGGGTCGTCATGTAAGGCCATAGTGTCCCTTCTTCGATCTTGATCCTTTTCATGGAGGCAGGGTCCGTCTGCGGGAACGAATTCCCCGTTCCACCGCAAACGTAATCGAATCTTCCCTGGTTGTGTTCTGAGCCCGATGCCGGCAGGTGCCCGTCGTTGTCGCCGGCGTACATCATCATCGCCTGACCGAGCTGACGCATGTTCGAGATACAACGACTCCATCTCGCCTTTTCCTTGGCGGTTTGGATAGCCGGCAGCAGAAGCGCCATCAATATTGAAAGAATCGCCATGACAACGAGAAGTTCTATGAGTGTGAATCCCTTGACATGTCGGGTTTTCATGGATACTCCCTCCTCATGCTGATGCTTGCGGAGACAAAACACCACCCATTCCCCCACCATCGTGCTTGTTCGTCGCGCCGCCTTTTCAGGCAGACACCGAGAATATTGAAGTACAAAAATCATTATAGCCCGTCCCAAAAAAACCGCAACTAAAAAAGTGGGTGCGGCTACGTTTAAGTGGTAGAGAACTCGCCCTTGGTTTGTTTGTTCCGCGTCGCAGAACTCGGAGTGAAGAACCGCAAGTCAAAAACAAGATGGACAGGACGCTTGGCTTCTTAGCGGGAGAAATGGGACGGGGGAGACCTCTCGCAAAGACGCGAAGACGCGAAGACGCAAAGGATATAAGAAAGAATCGAGGGCGAGACGCCCTCGAGACCGCCCCGCCATGGCGGGGTGGCGTTGCACTTGGCAAGATCACCCACTCAAATGTAGCCACACCCCTAAAAAAGTGGGTGCGGCGTATGGCCTCAGTCTCGGGCGGATACCGAGTTGCGTGAGAGAACAAGGGAAAAGGAGGGTAACGCAAAGGCGCAGAGTCGCAGAGAGGAGGATGAGAAGGACTCCGTCGTCGCCTGCCGTGGGAGGGGCATCTTGTTCATGATGCTTCACGGGCGGGACGCCCGTGCGACGCCTATCCGCACACAGGGAGGTGAGGGAAGGGATTTGCGTCACCCTCCCGGTTCGTCCCTCGGAAACACGCCGCCTGCGCCAAGCGAGCGAAAGGTGGCCCGCGTGTCACTGAAATGGAGCCATACCCCCGTGAATGGCCCCGTTGGCGTTTTGGTGAGCTTTGTGATACGTTGAATTGACATGATTTTGTGGTGTGGCGGCAGCTCGACATCGCGGAGGCTGCCGAACTGAAGAAGGCCACCGACGAGATGTGGACGAAGTTGCCCCAGGAATATCAGTGGCTAAAGGACTGGGAATACGTGTAGAAAACAGGTTAGACCGGTTTAACGACAGCTCACGCGGAAGGCGCGGGCGAGGCTTCGGGCAGTGCGCGTGACGCAGTTTGAGCCGCGGTTAACCTATTCTTCGTGAAAGGATCGGACATGAGGTATTGTCTATGGCTGTTGCTGGTCGCGACGGTGCTCTTTGTCACTACATCATGCAGTCACAATCCTAAGGCCGAGGAGGAGCCGCCGTTATTGCTGAAGGAGCCGGGCGAGGCTGAAAAGGCTGCCAATATGCCAGAAGGCTCCGTCGCCGACAACAGCCGCTGCCACGTTTGCCATATGAACTACGAAGAAGAGGAGCTTGCCGTGCTCCACGCGAAAGCCAACGTCGGCTGCGAGGATTGCCACGGGGATTCCACCCCGCACTGCTCCGACGAGGACAACATCACGCCGCCCGACATCATGTACGCGAACGAGAAGAACAATCCATTTTGCCTGAAGTGCCACGCTGGGAATAAGCTCAGTAAGATGCACAAGCCCTTCCTCGCGGGCGCGGCCACGGAGAAGAAATACTGCACCGATTGCCACGGCGAGCACCGCCTCGCGTACCGAACTCGCCGGTGGGACAAAACGACCCGCAACCTCATCCAGGACGACGGGGTGCGCATGTTGACCGGAGAGTTCCTCGAGCAGAAGTAGAGGGCGCTATTTTACACCAGCTTGAGATTCTGCGACTCTTCTGCACGAAATGGGCTGGTTGAGTCGGTCGCAAGGGGCGGGCTCTGCTGTCACGATTCACCAGAAGCCCCCTTCAGGAGAAAGGTTAAGTACATCGATCCGCAAATACGGTGACGTATAATGGTCTGGTGAAAGGAGCTATTTTGACGGGATAATCACGCCATCGGCGTGAACGGGATTGTTCCAGAGACGTGAAGCATCCAGTAAATCACACGCCGGAGAGGCCGCTTGGTGAAAGACGACGAAGCGCAAGGAATTGGCGGCGAAGTTGTTCGAGACCTTCCTGCACAGCCATGGCGGAGTCGAAAGTCACACAGTCATCGTCGAGCGGAAGTGTATCAACGAGGTTGTTGTGGCGGCTCAGGAGATACAACTCGTTAGCAGAAGTCGTTGCCACCGGTAAGCCAGTACGTGAGAAGTTGGGGTAAAGCGAAACGCCAAGAACCTTTCGCAACGATAGACAGGATTCCAAGAATCATGTCCATCCTGTTATCCTGTCGAGGCAAATACGTCACCGAACTTATGAATCGGAGCATTAAGCAGGGCCATCCCATATTTCGGGGGGAAGATGAAAGTGTGCGGGGAGGCAGTCGGTCGGAGGGCTATCGGAGGAGTGGACAGTTGCGCAAAGACAATGGGAGCCTATTCGGAGAAAAAGGCGACCAGCTCTTGAAGCTTTGTCCGGAGCTCTTTACGAGGGACAATCATATCTATCATGCCGTGGTCGAGGAGGAACTCCGACCGCTGGAACCCCTGCGGCAGCTCCTGCCGGATGGTCTGCTCGATGACCCTCGGCCCCGCGAAGCCGATTAGCGCCCCCGGCTCGGCTATGATGACGTCTCCCAGAGACGCGAAACTCGCGGTGACGCCGCCGGTGGTCGGATTGCAGAGCACGGCTATGTAGAACAATCCCGCCTTGTGGAATCGCGACAAGGCCCCCGAGGTTTTTGCCATCTGCATTAGGCTGTAGGTGGACTCCATCATCCGGGCGCCGCCGGAAGAGGTCACGATAACCAAAGCGCACCGCTCGTCGAGGCAGCGCTCTGTCAGCCGGGTAACCTTCTCCCCGACGACGGAACCCATACTTCCGCCGATGTAATTGAAATCCATCACCCCGAAGCCGACGGGGCGCCCTGCGACGGACCCCATCCCGGTCAGGATTGCCTCGTTCAACTGAGATTTCTTCTGCGCCTGCTTATGTCGGTCGGTGTATTTCTTGGAGTCCACAAAGCCCAAGGGGTCCTGCGGAAGCATCTGGCTGTCCATCTCGTCGAAACTTTCCTCGTCGAGGAGCAAGTCAATCCTTTCTCGGGCGCTCATCTTGTAGTGGAACTTGCACTTCGGGCAGGTCTTGTACGCGTTCTGAAACGCTTTGGCGTCAATGATTTCCCGGCAATTGGTGCATTTCATCCACCGCCCGCTGGGAATCTGAACTTTCTTGACTTTTACGGCGGAGTATTTCGGTTTTCCAAAAAGTGGCATGATTGTTACTGTTTCAGCTTTTCTCTCAATATCTTGTTGACCAACCGGGCGTCAGCTTTTCCTCCGACAGCTTTCATCACCTGCCCCACGAGAAAGCCGATAACTCTCTCTTTACCGGAGCGGAAATCCCGGACAGGCTTGGGGTTGTTTTCGATGACCTCCTCGACAACCCGCTCGATTTCCCCCGCGTCCGTTATCGGTGACAGCCCTTTTTCTTCGACGATTCTGTCCGGAGGCTTGCCGGTTTCCGACATTTCCGCGAAAACCTCCTTGGCGATATTGCTGGTAATTCTACCATCGTCTATCATGCGGACCATGTTCGCCAGCATCTTCGGGGAGATCGGGAGGTCTCCGATAGAAATCTTTCTCGCATTCAATTCTTGGAGGACACCACCCATGACCCAGTTGCAGATCGCCTTGTAATTGTCATGGAGGTGCGCGCATTCCTCGTAATAATCGGCGAAAGCTTTCTGGGCGGTGAGGACTCCGGCGTCGTACTCCGAAAGCCCGTATTGCTCCATGAACCGTCCCTTGCGAGCTTCCGGCAGCTCCTGTATGGTGGCGCGCACTTCGTCAATCCAGGCTTTTTCGAGGACAAAAGGCACGAGGTCCGGCTCAGGGAAATAGCGGTAATCATGTGACCATTCCTTGCTTCGCATGGAAGCTGTCCTTTGCGAATCCGGGTCCCACCGCCGCGTCTCCCGAACGATTCTCCCCCCGCCCTCCAGCACTCCGATTTGGCGCTCGATCTCGTAGGCCAGGGCCCGGCGGACTCCGGTGAAACTGTTCATATTCTTGATTTCCGCTTGCGTGCTCAGCTTCTTTTGCCCCTTTGGACGCACGGACACGTTCGCGTCGCACCTCAGGCTACCCTCCTCCATGTTGCAATCGCTGACATCGAGGTATTTCAGCAACAGCTTCAACTCCAGAAGATAGAAATAGGCCTCGTCCGGCGAGCGTATCTCCGGCTCGCTCACGATTTCCAGGAGAGGAATCCCGACCCGGTTGAAATCCACGCCGCTTTCCCCGTCAGGGAAATGTATCAGCTTTCCGGCATCCTCCTCCAGATGCACACGGGTCAGCGCGACTTTCCGCTTCTCGCCGTTGCAGGAGAACTCCACGGCGCCCCCTCGGCACAGCGGCTTGTCGTACTGCGAGATTTGAAAGTCCTTCGGCAGGTCCGGATAGAAATAGTTTTTCCGGTCAAACTTACTGAACGAGGAAATCTCGGATCCGAGAGCCAGACCAACCTTCACTGTATATCGAAGCGCCTTTTCGTTCAAGACCGGCAGAACGCCCGGCAGACCTAAACACACCGGGCACGTCTGCGTGTTGGGCTCGGCGCCGAACTCGGTCGAGCAACCGCAGAAAATCTTCGTGTCGGTCTTCAGTTCCGCGTGGACCTCCAGTCCGATGACGCTTTCGTATTCCACGACTTTTCCTCCTGCTACTATGGAAGAAGATACTTGCGGCAATGCGCGCTCGCCGTCCAGCGGAACTTGTCCCGCCCGGACATCAAGCCGCAAAAATGCAGTGTACCGCGCCGTGCGGCGCTTGTCAAAGACAATTACGAAGGGCGTGTATGGCCTCAGTCTTGGGCGGATGCCCTGCCACGGCGGGGGAGGGAGAAAGAGAAGAGAAGGGTAACGCAAAAGCCGCAGAGTCGCACAGAGGAGGATGAGAGGGAACCCGTCTTCGCCTGCCGTGGCATGGCCATCTTGGCCATGATTCCCACGGGTCCCGCCTCCGGCGGGATGCCACGTGGGGAGCGGCTTTTTTTGCCGCGAAGGGTACAGCCCTGAAAGGGCGATGTAATGACAAACTGAAAAATCGGCCCCTTGCAAATCAGGGACTTACGATAACAAGCGACGAACGTGGGCTACCATCTGGGAGTTTCGGAGGTTCGTAGTTCCATTTCTGCTGACGCCAATGAAAAGGGACTGTGTCAAATGTACATGCAATCGTTTCTCGGTACGCCGAACAGGTTCCAGGGACTGAAACGTAGTAATCCAATTCGTATCAGGAACAAGATATTCACATGGGATTCCAGTACCAGAAGATTGTGTTTAAGTGTTTTCGATTGGGCGAGGTTTCGACAGACCAAAGGGGCGATAAAGCTTCATATCAAATACGCTCGCGGAAAAGGAAATCAGGGCGCCGAGTCCGCATTTCGCCGGCGGACATCTTTTCGATGTAAGTCGGCCGCCGGTTTTACGTTGCGGCGGTGGTGAGGCAGAAAGCAAGGGTTCGGACAAACCGAGATTGCGCCTAACGGCGAGTCTCGAGGGTCACGAGGGCCCGCACCGCAGGGAATAAGTGAAAAAGCCGATGCGCTGCAACTCAGCATGCAGCTCATCGCATTGTTCGTCCGTAAGCGTACGCAGGGGAACGCGAACGGGGCCGCAATCGAGGCCGATCATTTTCATGACGGACTTGCCCGCTGGAAGAACGTCATAGCTTTTCAAAACGTGGACTAACTCCATAGCCCTGGCCTGCTCTTTCTGGGCGGCAGCGATGTCGCCACTTTTGTGGGCTTCTATAATCCTTTGATAGAGGGGCGCCGCAAAGTTGTATGTGCTGCCCACGGCGCCGCGAGCCCCCAGAGCCAACGCCGATAGCAGAATCTCGTCTTGGCCGAATACTATGTCAAATCTCCCTCCCTCGAAGGTGAGACAGCGGCCAAAATCCATTAAGTCCTCATGAGTGAACTTCCCGCCGGCAAGCGTCGGGATTCGCCCTGAGGCTTCCTTTAGAAAATCGAGCATGGGAATGCTGACGCCGCTCAAGGCAGGGATGTGATAATAATAGAAGGGTAACTCCGGCGCCGCGGCGGCAATTTCGGCACAGAACAGGACGAGGTCTTCTACATCGGCAGGCTTGAAAAAGCACGGCGCCATGGCGGCTATGGCGTGGGCGCCGATCTTCTGGGCGTGCGCTGCGAGGACTTTGCAATCACCGAGACAGAGATGCCCGACGTGGACGATGATAGGGAAATCACGCCCGGCGACAGCTTGCCAGCGTTCCGCGACCTCGAGCCGCTCGGAGATAGTAAGCGACACGCTCTCCCCTGTCGTGCCGCAAATAAAGACACCGCTCAGAGCCCCGCCCGCAAGCAATTCCGCTTGCTTTTCGATCATGTCAAGATTGACACTTCCGTCGGGGTGCATGGGGGTGTGCGGCGCCGCAATCAAGCCAGTCAGATGTTGTCGTCTCATTTTATGCGTCTTCCTATCAGTTTTGTGTTCCCGCTTTGAAAAACATCTCATAGCGCTCTGCGGCGTCGGTCACATAAGTCCTTCAACGCACCGGCCCTTTGCGGGCCACCGCCACGATGTTGTTGTCGCATCTATCCTATAACGCCGGACTTTTTTTTCGTTCCGGCGTCTCGGCTCCATCTGTCAGCCATGGTAGCCTGAATCGCGCGAAGGTAATCGTTTCGTAAGCGCCTTTGTCGCCCCGTTCGTACAGGCAGCCGATGCTCCTATCCGCCAGAACGGTGAGGCAGGAGTAGGCGGAAGGACCCGCGTGCAGAAGCTTTGCGACCGGCCACGTGCGCCCTTCGTCATAGCTGAGCCGTACTGTCATCTTGATTCGCTGTTTCGTGTCCGCTGGGTTGGAAAACAGTACCAGCGGTTTTTCCGACTTTTCGGGGGGGTCGTAACGCAGAAGACTCGCCTGGCAGCGGGGACTTATCAGCGTTTTGTCGTAGGATAGCTTCGACCAGCTCGTCCCACCGTCAGTGCTGGTGGCGATGGCTCGCCAAAGAGCCTTGTTGGTGTGCGAGCGGCGCATGTTCAACAGCAGCGACCCGTCGCTTCGCTCGATGACCTGACATTCGTTGACGCCATTCTCGGTCGAGCTGCCGAGCCTCCAGGTTTTACCGAGGTCGTCGGAGTAGAAAACGTGGGAGTAGTAACCGACCTTGTCGCCGAGAGTCTTATGGTCACATGGGATAGCAAGGCGGCCATTGTGGGGACCGGCGCTGAGTTGAATACCCACCCCGGGACCAGTCGCGTACCAGCTCCAGTTCGGTTTCTTGACGTCCCCGGTGATTTCGACGGGCGCCGCCCACGTCAGGCCGTCGTCGTCGCTTTTAGTGACCCAGACCGTGCGTGTGCCCTTGCTGGCGCCTGCGAGGATCTGGCCTTCGTGGTCAACACCGAGATTGTGTGTCATCAGCAGCCAGAGAGTGCCAGTTTCCGTGTCCACGACGGGGCAGGGGTTGCCGCAGGTGTTGGCGCCGTCGTCCCAGACGATCTTCTGCTCGCTCCATATCCGCCCGCCGTCAGTGGACCTTTTGACAAGCAGGTCAATGTCGCCGCTGTCGCTTCGGCTGCTTTTACGCCCCTCGCAGAACGCCAGTACCGTTCCCTTTTTTGTAACAATCAGCGAAGGGATGCGGTAGGTATGGTAGCCGTCGGCGCCGCTAACGAATAGGGCGGTCTGCTGGGGCAGCAACCGGGGGGCTTTGGCGTCGAGCTCGTCCAGCTTGAAGCGGACGCTGGCAACCAGGGGCGATTCGCCTTCTTCAAGATGGCAATATGTTGTGGCGACGAATGTGCCGTCGGGGAGCAATTCCAGGCCCGCATAGCCGGTGTCCGCCCCTCTCTTGTTGTCCAGCAGGCGGACGCGGTACTGGCCCTCGCGGCCGCGGATGATGTCCTTGTAGGCGCCGACCCAGGCGACAAAATCGCCCTTTGTCGGGCTGATGTGAGTCGTGTCGCGGAAGACGATGACCAGCCGGCCGTCGGGCGCGTAGCGGGCAACATGGCGGTCGCCCGTCAAGCTGGCGGGCAGTTCAACCGGTTTTGTCCAGCTCTTTCCCTCGTCGTTGCTGAAGATGACCATCGAGTTGAATTGACGGCTGTTCTCCCGCAGGAGGCAGGCCTGTTGGTTGCCGTCAGGCGAGCGGACGACCCCCGGCTCGCACAGGTGAGCGGTCGGGTGCTGGGTGACGACCTCGGGTTCGCTCCACGTCAGACCGCCATCGGTGGAAAGGGTTTTATAGACCTTGAATGACGAGCGGCTGCGCTCTTTGCGGAGGAAGCGTCCGTCGTCGTGAAACATGGCCATGTAAGTCCCATCTTTGAGCCGCACGACGCTCCCCATAGTGACGATTCCGCCAAAATCGCCGATAGGTTTGAACGGTGTCCATGTGTCGCCATTGTCCTCTGAGACCGCCATGCGTATCGGGTAAAGCCCGGAGAACATAATCAGCCGCTCGACACCCTGCGGGTCGGTCACACGGTGGAGCGTGGGCGTCTCTTTCGATGTCGCCCAGTTTTCGGGCACGGGCAGGCGCCCGCTCCAGGTCAAGCCGCCGTCAGTGCTCTTTTTCATTACAAGGGCGCCGCGCCCGTGGCCTTTGGGATAAACCGCGAGGATGGTCTTGTTGTCCCTGAGAAGAACCGTGCTGGGATGGCCGAGGTACTGGCCGGGCTCCTTGTCAACGATGACCTGGCGGTGAGTTTCCTGCGAAAGATCAATGATGGGAATAGTGTAATATCGCGGTAGCGCTGATGTGGGTCGTTCTGTGGCAGTCGCCGCAGTCACACTGCTGCACAGGAGCACTGAGGCAATAAGACGTGCTGCCTTTCGTTTCCATTCGGTCTCGAGGTCTCCGATTATGGAATTCATTGCGTGTCCCTCCGGCTGTTCATCGTGAATACTGTTAATCCTTTCAGTAGTTTTGGAGCTGCGGGGAGCAGCAGGCTGGCAAGGTAGCCGACCACGAAGCACGAGATGATGCCCACCGGCGCGTAAAGGAACAAGTGAAGTCGGGTATATCGCTGCACGAGGAACAGAGCAATCACGCTGGCGCCCGCTCCCGCCAGAGCGCCGCGCCCGTGCGCCCGTCGGGTAAAGATGCCAAGTGCGAACACGCCCGCCAGGCTCCCGCCCAGCAACCCAACCAACCTTAAGTAAAGGTCCCAGAGCGATTTGATCTTGTATGCTGCCATGAGAAGTGCTGTTGCGGCGGCCACTGTGCCCAGGACGACCGTCAGGCCGCGAGCGATTCTCAGACAAGTGTTGTCCGCGGCGCGGGGCTTGAATCGGCGGTAGAAATCGGTCACCATCGCCGTTGCCACACTGTTCATACTGCTGTCGAGAGTGGACATCGCCGCGGCAAATAGACCCGCGATGACCAGACCCGAGACGCCCACCGGCAGTTGTTGCACAATGAACCAGGGGAAAATGGCGTCCGTTTGCAGCGCAGGGTTGAGAAGGTCTGGGCGAGCCTTGTAGAAGGCGAAAAGGGCCGTGCCGATTCCGAAGAAGATGATAGTCGCGGGAATCGTGAGAACCGCATTGGTCCAGATGGACTTAGCCGCGTCCCTTTCGTTCGGCGTGGTGAGGTAGCGCTGAATCACTGCCTGATCCGTCGTGTAGGGGACAAGGGTCGCAAAAAGATTGCCGATAACGACAATCCAAACAGCCGCCATCGTGACATCCCAGGTCCAGTTGAACGCATGAAACTTGTGGTTGGCCTGACCGATGGCCATGATTCCACGGAGGCCGCCGTCAAGACTCGTTGAAATGATAAGTAGGCTGACCAACGCGCCTCCAAGCAATACCATGGCCTGCAACACATCGGTCCAGATCACAGCCTCGATTCCGCCCAGAACGGTGTAAAACGTGCACAAAACCGCCATGAGTAGAATGCCGGTATAGATATTAATCCCAGTTACCGTTGACAGAGCGAGCGCCGGCAGGAATAGCACGATGCCCATTCGCCCCAATTGGAACAGTATGAAAGCCACGCTCCCGAACAGACGCACGTGAAGATGAAAACGTTTCTCCAGGTATTCGTAAGCTGTGGTGATCTCCAGCCGACGGAAGAACGGCAGGTAAAAGAAAACGACAACCGGGGCGATGGCGATGATGCACATGTTGACCAGGAAATAGACCCAATTCGTCGCATAGGCTTTGGCAGGGATGGCCATGAAGGTGATCGCGCTGAGTTGCGTGCCGAAGATGCTCACTCCCGCGGCCCACCAGGGCACACGCCGCCCCGCAAGAAAGAAATCGGCGGTGCTCTTTTCCCGCCGAGAGAAGTACACGCCCACCACTAAAATCCCCGAAAGATAGACGAGCAGAACGGCTGTGTTGAGAAAGCCGAAACGCGCTTTCGATTCTGACCGGCGACCCTCAAGAACCTCAGCCGAGCGGTGTCCCGGCCGGTCCTCTCCGCCGGGAATAACGATGGCATCCCGCCAGTGCACGGCGTTTGTGGTCACCAGACCAGCCGGCAACGTTCCCATCCTCGCCCAGGTGTCGGTAATGGTGTGGTAGGCGAGAATGTCGCGGCTAAAGCCCGGATGTTTCTCCTTCAATTCCCAGACTCGGCTGGCGTTCTCGCCGTCGTCCCCGCCAAAGACCAGGATGTGAGAGGGACCGTAAGCTATTGCCGGCGCCGCCACCGTCGGTCTTGGCACATCGGCGATTCTCTCCCACCCTTTCCCGGGCTGGAAACGATAAGCGTCGTTCAGGTATCGGCGGAAAACTTCCCGGTCTTCTCCGACGAGGAGGTCGGCGCCGCTGACCAAATAGAAGGCGCCATCCTGCGCGGCGGCCGCTGGCAGGATACGAGGCGCCCCGGGCCAGGGCTCAAGCACAGCCCATTTGAGCTCAGCTTTTGAGAGGTCCAGCGCCCAGAAATTTCTCATAGCGGCGGTTGCCTTGGGCGAGTCCTGTCCACCGGCGACGTATATTGTATCCTCGAGCACCGCTGCGCTGCACATCGCACAAGGCTTCGGCAGGTCAGGTAAAGGGGTCCGGCGGATTTGCCCATTGACCCACTGTAGCCGGAACACCTCAGCGTAGTTTCTCTCCGCGTCGCCGCCGCCGATGCAGACAATTCCGTCGTCGGTGACGGCCGTCGCACCGTACGCGAGGGGATTGTGCAGCTTGAGTGAGGTCTGCCATTCATCCGCGCCGGCTCTGAGCGCAAAGACCGTGTCAACCCAGACCTTCTTGCCCCCTTCGAATAACGGCACAGGGAAGTGAGCGCCACCGGCGACAATGAGCACATTATTGCTCACGCCGGCGAAATGTCCGGATACCGCCTGGGGCATGTCGGGGAGAGCTCGCCAGGTGAGAATTTGCTTCTGCGGTTTCTGCTCAGCTCCGGATGCCGCCGCCAAGGCAACCAGAAACCACGCGATGACTACAGCAGCACGTTTCACGTCTCGTTTCCTTTTCCCACGTCTTCGAGCTCGACGCCAGCATTTCCCATTCTAACTCTTTTCTGCGGCGGAGCGCGGTTGTCAATCACACGTCGCGGCCCCTTTGCACGAGCCGCGGAACAAACTGAATCGCATTCCGAGCTCCGGCGCCGCCAGGGGCGTACGCCCCGGTAGCAGCGGTGTGCCGGATTTAGCCATCCCCCCCGAACTGCCACTCTTCGTCATGGAATAGATGCTCGACAGAATTGCTATTGGGTGTGCTGTGACCCGGCAGATTTTGAATGGGGCTTCTTTGCATAACGCACCTATCGTATCGCATAGGCATTACGCCCCCAAGCGAAAAATTCTTTTCTCCCTCTGGTGTGAGAGCCGGGGCCGACGTGTGCTGCGGTCGCCCCCGGTCCATTGGGGAGCGCTCGCCCGAGCGTAAGATTCTTTTTGTAATCCCTCAGTTGCGGGTGCGATAGGGGGACTTTGCGGCAAGAGCAATGCGAAAGCATGAACATCCCGCGGGACGCGGGACGCCGGCTCGGGCTGCGCCTTTCAGGTGAAAAAGAACAGCCGTCGCCCACGCGGCATCCCCCGCGTCTGGCGGGGGACCCGTGGAGGAATCATGGGCAAGATGCCCATGCTACGGCAGGCGACGACAGAGTCCTTCTCATGCTCCTCTCTGCGACTCTGCGCCTTTGCGTTACCCTCCTTTTCCCTTGTTCTCGCCCGCAGCTCCGTACCCGCCCCAGACGGAGGCGTTACACTCTCATCCATATTATTGGGTGTGGCTCCATTTCAGTGGCACGCGGGTCCGCTGTCGTGTGTCTGGTGCGAACCGTGTATTGGGGATGAGCCTATTACGCCCCTTCAGGGCTTTTGTATTTTACCACGTGATATTTCCCCAGGGCGTTGCCCTGGGCTAAAATATTGCGCCCTTTCAGGGCTGAAGATTGCTTTCGGGTCGCCCTGTAAGGGCAGACTTAATAAAGCTCAGGGCAGCGCCCTGAGAAAGGGCCCCGGTTCAAGAATGATGAGCCCTGAAAGGGCGAGATATGTGCGTCACGACTCGAAAGATTCCTCGAGTCCAGTTCGAATGGCCCGGCGTTTTCTCCTCTTCGTAAAGGTGAGTGTTGGGATGGGGTCGAGATTCCGGCACGGGTTAGGTCCAAGGACAGTTCCGCCACTGAAATGGAGCCACATCAATATTATTATGGGAATTCGCAACGTTTTTGGCTATACTTATGATGAAAGCGTTTATCGTCTGCAAAGGGGGCGAGGAATGTCTATGCTGAGATTGCTTTTCAAAGAAATGGCCCACAGGAAGTTGAATTTTCTGCTGGGGCTTGTGTCGGTCGTAGCGGCGGTGGCGCTGTTTGTGGCGGTGCTGACCATGAGCAACGCTTCCGAACGGGAGACCGTGCAGCTGATGCGTGACCTCGGCTTCAACGTCCTGATAGTGCCGAAGAACACCAACATGACCGATTTCTGGAGCGAGGATTTTGCCACGGAGGAGATGTCGGAGGATTACGTGCACAAGCTCGCAAACTCAGGCATCATCACCATCCGGCATCTTGTGGCGACCCTTCAAAAGAAAATCACATTGAGCAACCAGAAGGTTCTCCTGACCGGCGTTCTGCCGGAAACGCCCGTCAGAGGGAAAGAAAAGAAGCCCGACATGGGCTACAGTATTCCGAGAGGGAAAGTCTATGTCGGCTTCGAACTGGCTCGGGTCTTGAAGCTCAACGAGGGGGACACCATTACCCTCCTCGGCAAAGATTTTGTGGTCGAACGGTGTCTACAGGAGACAGGCAGCAAGGACGACATCCGCATCTACGGAGACTTGCACGATGTCCAGGAGGTTTTGGGCAAGCCGGGGAAAATCAATGCCATCGAGGCGCTGCGGTGTCTTTGCCAGGGAGCGCAGCTTGGCAACGTCCGCGAGACCATAGCCGAAGTGCTGCCGGAAACGAACGTTACGGAGCGAGGCTCGATAGCCGTGGCGCGAGCGGAGACCCGCAAGATGGTTGAGAAGTACGCGGCGTTCATTATTCCAACGGTTTTTCTTGTATCCGCGGTGTGGGTCGGTCTGTTGTCGCTCAGCAACGTCCGAGAGCGCCGGCAGGAAATCGGCATTCTGCGGGCGTTGGGCTTTGGGTCAGGGCGAATCGCCTCGCTTTTTCTCGGAAAGGCGGTTCTTCTCGGGCTAATCGGCGCCGCGATAGGTTTCGCTGTGGGAACGGGGCTTGCGCTTCAGTTCGGGCCGGAGATATTTCGAGTGACAGCCGGTAAAATCGAGCCGGTCTTTCGTCTTCTGGGCTGGTCTGCGGTCGGCGCCCCGGCGATATGTGCCCTTGCAAGCTACCTGCCGGCGATTGTCGCAGTCACGCAGGACCCGGCAGTGACTCTGATGGAAGAATAGAAAATGATGATTGAGCTACAAAATGTCAGCAAGACCTACCTCGGGCGTGGTGGCGATGTCCGTGCCCTCGACGACGTCAATCTTTCCGTAGCGCGCGGGGAGTTCGTCGTCATTCGCGGCCCGAGCGGCAGCGGCAAGTCAACGCTGCTGTTGACAATCGGCGGGCTGGTGAGGCCGACGCGGGGCAAGGTGGTCGTGGCAGGCAGGGACCTGTACGAGATGTCCGGCGGCGAGCGAGCGGCGTTCCGCGCGGAGAATGTCGGCTTTGTCTTCCAGATGTTTCACCTGCTGCCGTACCTCGACGTGCTGGAAAACGTGCTCGTTCCGACGATTCCGGGAGCGAGGCGTTCAGCTCACAAGGAAGCGACGGACATATTGCAGCGGTTACAGATGACCGAGCGCCTTTACCATCGCCCGTCTCAGCTCAGCACCGGCGAGCGGCAGCGGGTCGCGCTTGCGCGTGCGCTCCTCAACCGGCCGAGCCTCGTCCTCGCCGATGAGCCAACCGGCAATCTCGATCCCGAAAACGGCGCAGAGGTGCTGGAGCATCTGAGCGATTTTCGCAAAGCTGGCGGGACGGTCCTTCTCGTGACGCACGATGAATCCGCCGAGGAATATGCCGGACGAGTCGTGCTGCTCCACAGGGGGCGCATCCGGCTCCCCGAGGAGAATCGGCGGAAGCCTCCGACCCCGTGAAAAAGTGTCGCGGCCCGAGGCCGACTCCCGTAGTTCTTCCCCGGCGCGGGAATGTACGGGGCGGACAAACCGGTGTGACACAAGACCTTTTCGGAGGCCAGCTTTTGTGAGTGTGCCTTTTTTCCCTGGCTTGTGCCGGGGAGTTTTTCCGGCCTGAGCGGGTTCGGTCGCTAATCGAAAGGGACTGTTTGGGAGAATCGCGTACGTGACTGTCAAGTTGCCAAAAGGCGTTTCGGTCAATCCCCGCGCCCTGGTCGCCGCGCTGTGTCTCATGGCGGTTGGGTCTGCCCCGTTTGCTCCGGTAAGAGCTTGCGCCGTACCGGTGTATCGTTACATGCTTGAAAGGTGGGAAAGAGACTTTTATCGGACGTACTACTTCTATCGCGGCGAGGAGGACGACGGCGACCGCAAGGTGAACGACTTTCTCGAAGATGCAGGGAGCAGTTTCGGCAGCCACGTTAACCTTACTTTCCGAGCCGCGGAGGTAAGTGCGGTGACTGGCGAGGCTGTCGCGGTGGAGGACCGAGAGGTCCTGAGCGAACATCGCTCGGACAAGCTGCCTTTCCATCTCATCCTCAGCCCCCGGGGCACGGTGCTATTTCGGGGGCGGCTGGATTTGCCCACGGCGAAAGCGATCGTTCATTCGCCGATGAAGACCCGTATCGCTCGCGAACTGTGTGCAGGGAAAGGCGGTCTATTGTTTCTACTCGCCGGGCCGGATCACGAGGAAAACAAAAAGGCCGGGGAGGACGTGCGCTGGGTGCTGGCGACGGGCAAGCGGGAGTACGGCCTCGACGTGGGCTTCGTGCGGCTCTCTCGGGGAGGGGCGAGGGAAAAATGGCTCGTCCGCTCGCTATTGGACGTTGTGGAAGAGGCGCCGGACAAGAAACAATGCATGGTTTTCGGGATTTGCGGCCGCGGCAGAGTCCTCACGGCTTGCATCGGCGAGGGAATCACCCGCAGGAACATCGTCGAGTGCGTGGGCATCATGAACGGCGATTGCTCCTGCGACCTCAGATTTCAGGGCGCGGGGATGGACCTCCTGACGGACTGGGACTGGGAGAGGGCTATCGCGAGTCTCCCCCCGGTCACGCTCGAGCCGCTGCAATCGGTGCTCCTGGGTTTTGATGACTCGGAGGAAACTTGTCAGGAGGTTCCTCGGCGAAAACTCGAGGACGGGCGGGATAGGACAGTGCCGCCGCTTTTCGGAACGGCGACGCTCGCAAGGTGGGGGGCGGCGATTGGAATCGCCTCGGTGATAGTGGTAGGCATTGGATTGATGATAATCAAAAGGAGAAAGGAGTCTTGAATGAAGTGGCGAGTTATGCTGTTGACCGTGCTTGTGGCGGTGCTGGCGTCGGGCTGTAAGGAAACCAAAAAAGAGCCAGCCAGCCGGCAAGGCGAGTCAGCCCAAGAAAAGGGAGGGCGTCAGGAGATTCTCGTCCTCTGTGGTGGCTCATTCCGGCCGCCGATGGAGAAGCTCGTAACGGCGTTCGAGAAGAAAACGGGCGTCAAAGTTTACGTCTCGTTCGGCCAGTGCGAGGACCTTCTCCCGCAAGTGAAAATCGGAAAGACCGGCGATGTGTATGTGGCGCACGATCCGTTTCTTGATTACACGAGAGAAGCAGGAGCATTGTTGAGGGCAGAGCAGGTGGGCTTTGTTGCGCCGGTGCTTGTTGTTCGCAAGGGAAACCCGGCTGGCGTGAAATCCATCGAAGACCTCGCCAAGCCGGGGGTGAGGGTGGCTCTGCCGAACCCGGAATTCGCCACGTGCGGGGAGATGCTCTTCGCGCTGCTGGAGAAAAAGGGAATCAAGGAGCCTGTGGTCAAAAACGCTGGCAACGCGCTTTTTCGCACCCATTCTCTCATCGGAAACGCCCTCAAACTTGGCACGCGAGACGCCGGTGTGATGTGGAACGGCATAGCTCACAACTTCCTCGACGCGATAGAGATTGTCCCCACGTCTTACGAGTACGACAAGGTGATTGGCGTGTGGGTCATCGGGCTGAAGTACAGCGAGAAGAGGCAGCTCGTGGAGAAGTTCCTCGACTTCTGCCGTAGCGACGGTAAGATGATTTTCGCGGAGTTTGGTTATGTAAAATGACAGGTAGTGTTGTAGGAAAGGAAATGGCTCTTTTACGACGATGCTTGACAGTTGTTCTTCTTGGAAGCGTAGCAGCGGGCGGTCTGCTCTGCGCGGGTTGTCATCGGGAGAAGGGGAATGGACAAGGCAAATCGGCGACGAAGCCAAAGCTTCTGCTGTACTGCGGCGCCGGAATTCGCCCCGCTGTGGCTGAGATTATCGAAGCTTTCGAAAAGAAGAATAATGTGACTATCGAACCGGATTATGCGGGCGCAAACATCCTGCTTAGCCGGATAAAGTTGACGAAGCGGGGCGACCTTTACATGCCGGGCGACGTTCGCTACGTCCAGCAGGCAGACGGCGAGGGGCTGATTGCCTCGTCGCGGGAGGCTTGCTATTTCGTTCCGGTCATCCTCGTTCGGAGAGGCAACCCGAAAAAGATTCACAGCGTGGCAGACCTCGCGCGAGAGGGTCTTCGCCTTGGCTTTGGCGACCCTAAAGCCTGCGCCGTAGGGAGGGTCACAACCGAGATTCTCCGACGGAATCGCGTCAAACCGGGCGACATCGAAAGGAACGTCGTTTTTCGTTCGTTGACGGTAAACGAGCTGGGCGTGCACATCAAAGTGGGTAAGATTGACGCGACCATTGTCTGGGACGCCATCGCCGCGCATTATCCGAAGGAGGGCGAGATCGTTCCCATCCCGAAGGATAAGAACGTGGTCTCGACGGTTCCGGTCGCCGTGCTGCGCTCTTCAAAGCATCCGAAAGAGGCTGCTGCCTTCCAGGAGTTCCTCCTGTCTGAAGAAGGGCGGGCCATCTTCGCCAAACATCACTACACGACGGAGGCGCCTCGCTAACCGCGGGCGAATTGCCGCGCCATGCCATCTCATCCCATCAGTGGACGTCGAAGTCGGTTGTTCTCCGTAGGAGTTTTCGCTTTTCTTGTTGTGTTTCTCGTCATGGTGCTTGCTCTGGTTATCGCGGATGTGTCATACAGCAACGTCGGCGCCCTGAGGGAGGTGCTCCGCTCGCGGGAAATTCGCGCGGCGGTGGTTCTGAGCCTGTGGTCCTCGGCGCTGACGACGGTGATAGCCATTATCTTTGCCGTGCCCATGGGTTACGCTTTGAGCCGCTATCGGTTTCCCGGGCGCATCCTCGCGGACACCATAGTGGACCTTCCGATAGTTTTTCCGCCGCTGGTGGTCGGGTTAAGCCTGTTGGTTTTTTTCCGGACGAGTGTCGGTCTGTGGCTGGAGTCTCTCGGGCTGGATTTTGTTTATCAGCGAAGGGGGATCGTTCTGGCTCAGTTCTTCGTGTCGGCTTCCTACGGCATTCGGGCGGTCAAGACGACATTCGATGAAGTGGACCAACGACAGGAAGATGTCGCTCTCACACTCGGATGCACTCGCGGCCAAGCTTTCCGGCGTGTGGCGTTGAGAAACGCTCGCGGCGGCGTCATCGCGGGAGGGATCCTTACCTGGGCTCGCGCCTTCGGCCTGTTCGGGCCAATGTTGGTCTTTGTCGGAGCGGTCAGAATGAAAACGGAAGTCCTCCCCACCACCATTTACCTCGAAACTTCCATTGGGAGAATCGAGGTTGCCCTTGCGGTGTCTCTGGTCATGATAGTGATGGCGACCATTGCCCTCATTCTGATTCGCCTCTTCGGCGGAGAGAGGTTGTGGTGAGGGAATGATTGGAATAAACGGGCTGAACTTCGTCGTTGGCGACTTCGCCCTTCGGGACGTGACGCTGCACGTCGAGCGAAGAGAATATTTCGTGCTGCTCGGCAAGCCGGGCAGCGGCAAGACGCTGCTGCTGGAATGCCTTGCAGGGCTGAACCGTCTTTCAAGTGGTAACATCGAGATTGATGGCCGACGCGTCGAGCGCTCCGAGCCACGCGCCCGAGGCATCGGCTATGTGCCCCAGGACTACGCGCTCTTTTCAGCGAGGACGGTTCGCAGAAACATCGAGTTCGCCCTTCGCGTGCAGCGCTTCCGACCCTTGCAGAGAAATACACGAGTAAACGAACTCGCGGATATGCTTGGCATTCGACGTCTCCTGCGGCGGGGTATTGAGGGGCTGTCGGGGGGCGAGCGGCAGCGTGTCGCACTCGCCCGGGCGCTGGCAGGGAGGCCAAAGATTCTCCTGCTGGACGAGCCGGTCAGCGCGCTCGACCACGAGACCAGCGAGGTAATCCTCACGGAACTGAGGCGAATCCAGCATCAAACGGAAACCACTACAATCCACGTCTGCCACGACCTCGATGAAATGCGCGCAGTCGCCGACCGCGTTGGCATCCTCCGAGAGGGTCGCCTCGTGCAGGTGGGCACTCCTGAGGAGGTTTGCCAATCCCCCGCCGACGTCGGTGTGGCGAGGTTGTTCCGCTTGGGAACAATCCTCACCGGCACAGCCAGGGCCGAAGGCAGCGGGTCTCGCCTCGAATTCGGGGGCTTCACCCTCCGGGCCAGCCAGCCTGCGGAAGGAGACGTCCGCGTCCTCATTCGCGCGGCAGAAGTGCGGCTTGCCCCGCCCTCTTCGCAACAGGGACAGGTCGTGGCGCGGGTCGAGTCAATTCTGCGGCGAGATTCGACAATGCGCGTTGATCTTAGAGCTGGCGGAACTCTGTTTCGTGCCGAGGTTCCGCGTGCTCAGGCGCAGGCACTCTCGCTGAAGGAAGGCGCCGAGGTAGCCGCCTTTCTGTCACCTCAGGCAATTCACCTTTTTCGAGGGACGAACAGCCAATGAGCGAGCTGGAGGACAGGTGATCTCGGGGCGCCGGCGAAGCACAAGGGCGGCTACGCGAAGCTTCACTACGGTGTCTTGATCTCGCCGAGGGGGAAATAGGGGATCATCTTTTCCTCAATCCACTTCAGAGCATCCAGAGGTGAGACTCTCCAGTAAGTGGGGCAGGGCGAAAGGATCTCGACGAGAGAGAAGCCGACACCATCTATCTGGCACTTGAAAGCTTTTTTGACACAGCGCTTTGCGGTCATGATGTTCTTAGGGCTGTTGAGGGCGGTTCGGGCGAGATATTTCGTGCCGGGAAACGGCGAGATCATCTCGGGGACTTTCAGCGGCGCCCCGCAGTCCGAGACGATTCTTCCGACGGGGGTCGTTTTCGTGACCTGTTCTTCCAGGGTCGTCGGCGCCATCTGGCCGCCGGTCATACCATAAACTGCGTTGTTGACGAAGACGATGGTAATGTTCTCGCCCCGGTTAGCGGTGTGAATCAGCTCCGCAGTCCCGATGGCGGCGAGGTCGCCATCCCCCTGGTAAGTGAAAATGATAAGGTCGGGACGCGCTCGCTTCATGCCGGTCGCTACGGCAGGAGGGCGCCCGTGGGCGGCTTCGCTGACGTCGAAATCCCAGTAATCGTATCCGATGACCGCGCACCCCACCGGGGATATTCCCACGACACGCTCTCTGATGCCGAGCTCGTCAACGATTTCTGCGATCATCCGATGGACGATGCCGTGCCCACATCCCGCACAAAAATGCGTCGGCACGTCTTTGAGCGAGGGCGTCCTACCGAGTACATTTCGCTCGGGGCTGTCTTGAGGTCGTTCCCGCCGTGAACGCTCATTCCCTTCTTCCATCATGAAATCTCTTCCCTGAGCTTTTTTATTTCTTTGACTACTTCTTCGAGGGCGATGACGCAGCCGCCGGTCCTGCCGTAGAACCGCACAGGTCTGCGTCCTGCGACAGCGAGTTTCACGTCCTCGACCATTTGCCCCAAGCTCATCTCAAGGGAGAGGAACAGTCGGGCAGTATCGGCGGCGCGCGCCAGAGCCTCGTAGGGAAAAGGCCAGACCGTGATGGGGCGGAACAGACCGACCTTCTCTCCGGCTTCCCTTGCCTGGCGGACAGCGGCGCGGCAGATGCGAGCCACGCTCCCGTAAGCGACAAGCACCACCTCGGCGTCCCTCATACGGAACTCCTCAAACCGCGTTTCCTCCTCCTCGATGCGACGATATTTCTCCCTCAGCTTGAAGTTGTGCTTCTCCAGGCGGGTGACATCGAGGTATAGAGACTTAATCACTCTCGGGGAGCGGTTTTTGGCGCCTGTCAACGCCCATTCTTTCGGGGGCGGTTCGGCATCTGCCATATCGGGGAGAGTGACGGGTTCCATCATCTGCCCGAGGATTCCGTCGGAGAGAATGAGCGCGGGATTTCTATACTTTTCGGTCAGACCGAAGGCGAGGAAGGTCAGGTCCACCAGCTCCTGCACAGTGGAAGGAGCGAGAGCGATGGTCCGATAATCCCCGTGGCCTCCGCCGCGTGTCGCCTGGAAATAATCCGCCTGAGACGGGCCGATGCTGCCGAGGCCGGGACCGCCTCTGACGACGTTCGCTATGACGGCGGGCAGCTCACACCCGCACAGATAGGAGATGCCTTCCTGCTTGAGGCTGATGCCCGGGCTTGAGGAGGACGTCATAGCGCGAGCCCCGACCGCAGCCGCCCCAAAGACCATGTTTATCGCCGCAATTTCGCTCTCCGCCTGGATGAACGTCCCGCCTACCTCCGGCATCCGCCTCGCCATGTACGCGGTGACCTCGTTCTGCGGGGTAATGGGGTAGCCGAAGTAGTACCGGCAGCCCGCCCGCACAGCGGCTTCACTCATCGCGTCGTTGCCGCACATCAGGACTCTTGGATTCACCTGTACACCTCTATGGCGACGTCGGGACAGACCATCCCGCAAATCGCGCAGCCCGTACACGCGTCTTTATCAACCACACAAGCGTAATGCACGCCGCGTATGTTGAGGTCATTGGACATCGCCAGCACACTCTTCGGACAAAAGGCGACGCAGTAGCCGCAGGCCTTGCACCGGTCTCGCTGGACGACCACTCTTGCCATTCGGTTCACCTATTCAGCTCTCTCGCAGCCACTGGTTTCTTTTTTTCGCGAAGAAACGCAGCCCCCGCTTGCTCAGGTTTGATGGTGACCTCCACGCCGCGTCCCGCCGGAAATTCGATAATGGAACGAGCCGTCGGCAGCCACTTCGCCTTTTTCTTATGAGCCCAGCGAAGCGACCCGCCCTCTGATGGGAAAGGCTGCCTTGATTTTCTCGACGATGCCCGAGGAGGTCAGCCCCGCCTTCTCCAGGAGGATTGCCCGCGAGCCATGCTTGATAAACTTATCGGGGAGGCCGATTCTCAGCAACCTCGCCGAGCGAAGCCCCTCCCCTTCGAGAAGCTCCGCCACGCGACTGCCGAAGCCTCCCGCAAGAACATTTTCCTCCACTGTAACCAAATAGCCCATCTTTTCCGCGATTTGCCGGAGGAGCTCCCTGTCGAGCGGCTTGGCAAACCTGGCATTGACGACCATAGCCGAGACGCCCCCCTGTTGCAAGGCTGTGGCGGCAGCGAGCGCGTGCTCGACCATGCTGCCCAGGGCAACGATGGCGAGGTCCCTGCCTTCTCTCTCGACTTTCGCCTTTCCGGCTTCAATTGTCTCGACCTCGCCGCTGGCCTCGACCGGCATGCCAGACCCCTTCGGATATCGGATGGCAACGGGCCCCTTCTGCTTCACGGCGAAGTGAAGCATATCCCTGAGTTCTTTTCGATCCTTGGGGGCGGCTACCGTCATCTGCGGCATCATTCCCAGATACGAAAGGTCGAAGACGCCGTGGTGAGTTGGGCCGTCTTCGCCAGAAAGGCCTGCTCGATCTATCGCAAAAACCACCGGTAATTTCTGAAGGCACACATCGTGAATAATCTGGTCGAAGGCTCGCTGCAAAAACGTGGAATAGATTGCCACGATCGGGCGGAACCCGGACGCTGCCAAACCCGCTGCGAGGATGACGGCGTGTTCCTCGGCGATGCCCACGTCAACGAACCTTTGAGGAAAGCGCTTCCGAAATCTGTTCAGACCCGTCCCCTTTGCCATGGCAGCGGTTATGCACACGACGCTCGGCTCTTTCTCGGCGAGCTCTATGGCTGTTTCTCCAAAAACCTCCGAGAAAGATTGCTCTTCGCTGACGGACTTCTTTTTTCCCGTAGCCACGTCGAAGGGGACGGCGCTGTGGAACTCCTCCGGTCTCTCCTCGGCGGATTTGTAGCCTTTACCCTTGCGGGTGATGACGTGAAGGAGCACCGGGCCAGTGTTATCTTTTATCCGCTGGAGCATGTGGATGAGGGAACGGAGTTCGTGCCCGTGAACCGGCCCGAAATAGCGGAACCCCATCTCCTCGAAGAAAGCTCCCGGAACAATCAACCTCTTTATACTCTCCAGAATTCTTTTCCGGGTACGGATCATCCTCGGCCCGATATTGGGAATCTTCTCTAAGATATAATCGGTCTCCGCGACTATTTTGTTGTAGATGGGCGTGGTGATAAGCCTGTTGAGATAAGCTGGCAGAGCACCCACCGTCCGGGAAATGGACATCTCGTTGTCGTTGAGGATAACGATCAGCTTTCGGGCGTCCCCGCCGGCGTGGTTCAACGCTTCGAATGAGGGCCCCGCGCACAGCGACGCGTCCCCCACGACTGCGAGGATATTCTCGTCGCTCCCCCTCAGGTCTCTTGCCAGAGCCATTCCCACGGCCGCGGATATGGCGGTGCCGCTGTGTCCCGTCCCAAAAGCATCGTAGTCGCTTTCCTCCCGCAGTGGAAAGCCGGATATTCCTCCGTACTGACGAATGGTGGCAAACGATTCTCTGCGCCCGGTGATAAGTTTGTGCGCGTAAGCTTGGTGCCCGACGTCCCAAATGATCTTGTCATTGGGAGCGTTGAAAACGTAGTGAATGGCGATGGCCAACTCCACGCATCCGAGGTTGGAGGAAATGTGGCCGCCGGTGCGAGACACAACCCGAATAATCTTCTCTCTTATCTCCTGAGCGAGACGTTCGAGTTGGTTGGGGTGCAGTTTTTTCAGGTCTTGGGGGGAATCTATCATGTTCAAGTATCCAGCCATTTGTGCCCTCCCTTCCCCAAAGGGGCCGGTGCGGTATTGTTGCGCACGCTGCCCGCCTCTGCGCTCAGAACAAGGGCTCTTCCTCTTTATCCGAATCTTCCTGGCCACGGCTCGGAGCTTCTTGTGAACCTTCGTCGGCGGGCGCAGCTTCCCCGGATGGCAAAAACTCGCGAGCCTCGAAGCTTCCATCCTCCTTCTTTACGAGGATTTCGATTTTCTTCTCCGCTTCTTCAAGTTTCCCGGAACAAAACTTGGCCAGCCGCATTCCTTCATCGAACCTCTTGAGCATGGCGTCAAGTTTGAGTTCTCCCCGCTCCATCTCGGAGACAATCTCCTCCAGTCTTTTGAGGGCTGCCTCAAAGCTTTTCTCTTCCTTGTCGCTGTGAGTTTTCATTGCTCTTTGTTCTCCGGCTGACATGTCCCGGGCGAACGTTTGTCACGCGGGAAGTGAACGAGCCGTCTGTGACAAGCGTCTTGACTTGTGCGCCCATTCTGGCACCGGCCACACGCGATACTACGGCGCCATCGGCGACATTGACGGTTATACTATATCCTCTGGCGAGGACGCCCTCCGGATTGAGCGATTCCAGACGGCCGGTCAGACTCCTCACCCTTTGGGCGGACATCTCAAGGCGGTGGCGGGAGAGGAGGCTCAATCTCCCCAGAAGCTCGTCAACCTGCTGCTGGTATTGTTTGATCAAATTGCCCGGCTCACGAAAGACGTAGCTCTGTTTCGCCACGTCAACCCTTCTGCGGTACTCCCCCACAAGAGCTGAGGCGTAATGATAAAGCCTCTCCCGCAAAGCGGTGATCCGCCCGGCGATTTCCTCCTTCCGTCCTATAACGAGCTCCGCCGCGGCCGAGGGAGTCGGCGCCCTGACGTCGGCGACGAAATCGCTTATAGTCCAGTCTATCTCATGTCCCACGGCGGAGATGACGGGCAGTTCCGAAGCGAATATCGCGCGGGCAACGATTTCCTCGTTGAAAGCCCACAGGTCCTCCAGACTTCCGCCTCCCCTTCCGACGATGATGACATCAACATTTGGCGCCGCGGCGCCATTGAAATCGGCAAGGGCGGAGGCGATCGCACCGGCGGCTTCGTCGCCCTGCACTCTTACCGGATGGAGGATGATATGCAGATTCGAGAACCTTCTCTCGAGGACGTTGAGAATGTCGCGGATTGCGGCCCCCGTCGGGGAGGTCACCACGCCTATCCGCTGCGGAAAGAGCGGAATAGCTTTTTTGTGCTCAGGACTGAACAGCCCTTCCTCGAACAATTTCCTTTTCAGCTTTTCGAAGGCGATTTGCAGGGCGCCGACGCCCTTTTCCTCGACCTTCGATACGATGATCTGATACTCCCCTCGCCTCTCGTAAACGCCTATGCTGCCGGAGACGACAACCCTCATGCCGTCTTTCAAAGCGACGGGGAGGCGGCGGAGCTGTGACCTGAAGGCCACCGCGGCGATCTGGCTGAACTCGTCTTTGAGGGTGAAATACCCGTGCCCGGTCGGCGAAACGCGGAAATTCGATATTTCTCCTTCCACCCAGACCGTCGGATACCTTGTCTCCAGCAAAACCTTTATATCGCGGGTCAATTCGGAGACGGAGTAGATTTTCGCCGCCCCCTTTTGGCCGCTGATGCGTTGCCGCGTCATGATTTCCGATTCTCCGCGACGCCTTTTGCTTGTTCTTCCTGCCTCACCTGGATTCTCTCGATTCGACGAGCCTTGCCGGTGGTCTCATCAATTTCCAAAATCACTCCCGTCAACCGCACGTCTTCTTTTGCCACCCTAAAGTAGGCGGGCATCCTGGTCACAAAACTCTTCAGGACCGGCTCAATCTCCCTTCCCAGGATGGAACGGAACGGCCCGGTCATGCCGCAATCGGTGATATAGGCAGTGCCCCCTTCGAGGACAACCTCGTCGGCGGTTTGAACGTGCGTGTGCGTTCCTATCACAGCAGATACTCTGCCTTCCAGAAACCGGCCGAAAGCCAGCTTCTCAGACGTCGCCTCCGCGTGGACATCAACGATGATGACCTTCGTTTCATTCCTTATCTGCTCGAGCTCTCTCTCCGCGGCCCGGAAAGGGCAATCCAGGGGTAGGCGAAGCATAAGTGTTCGTCCGAGGACGTTAATTACGCCGACTTTACCTCGTCCGGGGACGTCCACGACGGTGCTCCCCCGCCCCGGCGTTCCCGGGGGGAAATTGGCGGGCCTGACCAGCCGGAAATCCTCGTCAATGACCTCCAGAATGTTCTTTTCTCTCCAGACATGGTCGCCCATGGTAATGACATCAACGCCGAAAGAGTGAAGCCGCCAGACTATGTCAGCGGTTATGCCCGAGCCGCCAGCGGCATTTTCGCCATTGGCAATGAATAGGTCAATGGAGTGCTGCTCCTTAATGCCCGCATAGAGCGATTCGATGGCTCTTCTTCCCGGCTTCCCGACAATATCTCCCGCGAAAAGGATATTCATTTCACCTCTCAGTCTAAAGAAAAATGATGCAGCACACGCCGTTTTTGCACGCCTTCATGTCGGCCCTGCCGACGAGATTGCGTGTCTCCCTATCCGAGCGCGCAGCGGAAGCTCATCGCGCGAACTCCACGGCTCGCGTTTCCCTGATAACTGTCACTTTTACCTGGCCGGGATAGTCGAGTTCCTTCTCGATCCTTTTGGCCAGCTCCCTCGAGATCAAGACGATCTGGTCATCGCCCACCTTATTGGGTTGGACCATTACGCGAACCTCGCGGCCCGCCTGGATGGCGTAAGCCCTCTCGATCCCCGGGTACGCGTTGGCGATCTCCTCGAGCTTCTCGAGTCTCTTCACGTAGATTTCGAGGGTCTCTGAACGGGCGCCCGGTCTGGCGGCGGACAGCGAGTCAGCCGCCTGCGCCAGGACGGCGATGACACTTTTTGCTTCCTCCTCCATGTGGTGGGCGGCGATGGCGTTGACCACGGTGGCATGTTCTCGATACCGCTTGGCGAAGTCAGCGCCTATTTGGGCGTGGGCTCCTTCCACTTCGTGCGAGGCCGCCTTGCCGATGTCGTGAAGAAGCCCCGCTCTTTTCGCCATGTGGGGATCTATGTTCAGTTCCGCGGCCATCATTCCCATGAGGCGGGCCACTTCAATGGAATGGTGAAGGACATTCTGGCCATAGCTGGTGCGAAACTTCAGCTTCCCCAACAGCTTTATCAACTCCGGGTGAAGATTGTGGATACCCACATCGAAGGCGGCTTGCTCTCCCGCCTCGCGGATGGTGGTGTCCATTTCTTTCTTGACCTTTTCGACGATCTCCTCGATGCGGGCGGGGTGGATTCTGCCGTCGAGCATGAGCCTCTCCAGAGATATTTTGGCGATCTGTTTTCGGACGGGATCAAAACCTGACAGAACCACCGCCTCTGGCGTGTCGTCTATGATGATGTCTATTCCGGTTGTCGCTTCCAGACATCTGATGTTTCTTCCTTCTCGGCCGATGATCCGCCCTTTCATCTCGTCGTTCGGGAGGGTGACAGTGGAGACGGTCGCCTCGCTCACAAAGTCGGAGGCAGACCTCTGAATCGCTTGCGCGATGATATTCTTTGCCTCCTTGTCGGCTTTCTCTCTGGCCTCGGTTTCGATGCGGCGAACGAGAGTCGCGGCGTCGGACTGCACCTCTTCCCTTATCCGCGACAGAAGGATCTCTCGAGCCTCCTGCCGGCTCAATCCCGATAACCTCTGCAACTGTTTGCTCGCCTTTTCCCGGAGAAGCTTCAGTTCTTCCTCGCTTTTGGACAGCTCCAACTCCTTTTGCCGGAGAGCCCTGTTCTTGTTTGCTGCGGTTTCTTCCTTCTTCTCAAGGACGTCCACCTTTCTATCGAGGATCTCCTCCCTCTGTTGGATGCGCTTTTCCAGTTTCCTTATTTCGCGGCGACTCTCCCGCGTCTCCCTTTCGAACCCAGCGCGAGCCCTTAACTCTTCATCTTTGATTTCCAGGATACGTCTCTTCTTCTCCTGGTCGGCTTCCCGAACGGCGTCTGCCACGATTCTTTTCGCCTGTTCCTCCGCGGAGCGCAGGTTGTTTTTGGCGATGAGCCGCCCCCCACAATAACCGATAACTATCCCCGCTGCGAGAGCCAGCCCACCGGCGAGGTAAGCGTTGCCGATCGCGCTCGAGAGCGACGCTGCCCATGCAGCCAGCACTACGGTGTTGACTATCATCATCCTTTTCCTCCTCTATTTAATCACCGACGGGCATGCCGCCAGCGTTCCTTTTTGTGTGACTATCTTGTCCATGCTGGCATCGCGGTCGGTGGGGCATATTTTGTTCACTATTTGAAATGCGTATGCCAGTCCGATCTTCGTAGCCTTCTCGTCGAGCCCTCCAAGAAAACGGTCGTAATACCCCAATCCTCTGCCCACTCTGTTGCCTTCCGGGTCAAAAGCGACCCCCGGCATTACGCACACTTCTATTTCTGAAAGATTAACTAATCCTCCCGCTTCATCCTTCGGTTCGAGGATGCCGAAGGCGCCCGGCTCCAGGTCCCGGGCGACATCCCTTATCCGACACGGATATATCTGCCGCTGCTTCGTGTCGCACCTGGGCAGGACCACCTTTTTTCCTTCTTTCAGAGCGCTTCGCACGAGCTCGTGTGTTCGCACCTCGTTGTGGCACGACCAGTACAGCATTATGCACCTCGAGCGAAGGTATTCCGGCAGGGCAATCAAGCGTTCGATGATTTCCCTGCTGTTTGACTCGACCTCGTCCCAGGTCAAGTGTCTCCGTTGAAGGCGGATTCTGTTTCGGATTTCAGCTTTTGTTTCCAGTGTTCGATTCTCCTGGCGATTTCGTTCTCATACCCCTGATCGGACGGTTTGTAATAGGCCGCCCCGCGGGGTAGATAGGATTGATCTACGATATGCCCCGGATAGTCATGGGGATACTTGTATCCGTTGCCGTGCCGCAATCTCTTGGCCCCCGGGTAACTTGCATCCCGCAGATGCTGGGGAACAACCTCAGTTCTTTCCTGCTTGACATCGGACATGGCTCTGGAGATGCCTTTGAAGGTGGAATTGCTTTTGGGCGCCGTCGCGACGTAAATCGCTGCTTGTGCCAGGGGAAGTTGCGCCTCCGGCATCCCCACAAACTCCGCGGCTTGAAGAGCAGCGTTGGCGAGAATCAGCGCTTGAGGGTCGGCGTTCCCCACGTCCTCCGCGGCGCAGATGACGATTCTTCGGGCGATGAACCGGGTGTCCTCCCCCGCGTAGAGCATTTTGGCGAGCCAGTAGAGAGCGGCGTCGGGGTCCGACCCGCGCATGCTTTTGATGAAGGCGGAGATGGTATCGTAATGGGCATCCCCGTCCCCGTTGTAAACAACAGCCTTTTTCTGAATGGAATCCTCTGCGGCCTCCAGCCCGACTTCGACCGCCGCCTTCCCCCCTGTGGGCGTGGTAACCACCGCGAGCTCGAGGGCGTTGAGCGCCTTTCTGACATCGCCGTCCGAAACGGAGATGATGTGTTTCAGAGCCGGTTCCGCAAGCCTGACGTTGTATTTCCCCAACCCTCTCTCGCGGTCGTTGAGCGCTCGCAGGAGGATCGTTCTCACCTCATCCTCGGAGAGGGGGCGAAACTCGAAGAGCCGCGAGCGAGACACTAACGCCGCGCTGAGGTAGAAGAAGGGATTGTGGGTTGTCGTGCCTATGAGAGAGAGGGTGCCTTTTTCGACGTAGGGCAGCAGCACGTCCTGCTGGGACTTGTTGAAACGATGCACCTCGTCAACGAAAAGAATCGTCCGCTTCGCGCTGCTGCGGAGCCTTTGAGCAGCCGAGTGGCCGGTGGACCTGATTTCGCCGACGCCGGAGGTAACCGCCGAAATCTGAATGAAGGCGCTATCGGTGGTTGTGGCGATGATCTTGGCGAGGCTTGTTTTGCCGGTTCCGGGCGGGCCATAGAAGATTACGGAGCCTATCTTCCCCGATTCGATAGCCCTTCTGAGCAACTTGCCGCGGCCGAGGATGTGCTCCTGCCCGGCGAACTCCTCGAAGGACGTCGGCCTCATGCGCGTCGCCAGCGGCGCAACGCCGGGAAAATCCTTCTGAAGTTGCGGGTCTTGCGAGTCAAACAGGTCCAACGAACTACCTTCCCGCGACCCCCGAGGACATAAAAAAACCCTACCTTAATGCCGTATCAACGAGATCTTTGAACGCTTGTTTGTCAAAGTGGGTGCCCTCAAGGATGCTGTATGCTTTCCTGAGCGTACTTGCAAAAGCGACCCAATCATGGCTCCCGATTCGGTACTGTTGGCTCAAAGATTCTTCGTTGTGCTACGGGCACGGTAGGGTATATGTCTCAGCTCATCCATTGTGGCTCTTTTTGACCTCCGAACAGGCCCTCTTGTTTTCCAGCCTGTCTTCGATCATCTTCGCAATGGTTGAAATCCTCCCCTGTACGGTTCTGATCAGTTGCTCTTTTTCGTTCTTCGTCCTCATAAGATCATCGGCAATGTTCAAACAAGCCTGAACGGCGATCCTCCCCGAAGCAAGCGTGTCACCTCCGGCCGCGATCTCGCTCATTTTCGTGTCCACGTAATCAGCCAGTTTCTGAATGTACTCGCGATTCTGGTCGCTCGCTACCGGGTATTCTTTGCCAAAAATCTGAACTGTTACAACGCCCTTTTCCTGCATGCCCATGAGAATTAGCACTCTCTCGTGAATCGGTCCGGACGGGAGCGAAGGACCACACAGTTAATGTCCTTCGTTCTCCCTGACTTCACAAGCCAACTCCCTTGCCAGGCCCGCCTTAATCCCTGAATGGGCCGTTTCTACCTCCTCATCTGTTAAAGTGCCAAGTTTTGAACGGTACTTCAGCGAAAAAGCCATGCTCTTTTTCCCCGGCCCGATCTGCTCGCCGCGATAAATGTCGAAAAGCTCGATGCTCTCGAGTATCTTCGGCCTTTTCTTCCTCACAGCAGAAACGACCTCTTCCCACGTCGTTTCCTCGGCCACAATTATGGCTATATCTCTCGAGGAAGCCGGAAACACCGCAAGCTTCTGGAACTTGACCGAGAAGTTCATCAGCCGCACGAGCGCCTCCGCGCTCATCTCGCAGGCGATGACCCTCGGTTTCAAGTCGAAAGCCTCATAGGCGCCAGCGCTCAACTCCCCTAACTGCCCAATTTCCTTGCCGTTAGCGAGAATCGAGGCGCTCCTGCCCGGCTGGAACAGACCTTTCTCGAACTCCCGAAAGGCTACCCGCTTGATGCCCAGGCGGGAAAGATAAACTTCCACGACTCCTTTCATGTCGTAGAAATCGGCCTCTCGAGGCGAAAGGTCCCAGACGTTCTGCCGCGAGGACCCGCTCATTCCGAGAGAAAGCGAAGCCTTTTCTATCCCTTCGCGGTTCTCCCCTCGTCGCCGAACGCGCCCCACCTCGAAAAGCCTGATGCTCTCTCGCTTCTGGGTTTGGTTTCTCGCCATACTTTCCAGAAGCCCTGGCAAGAGGCTTGGTTGGAGCACGTCCCTCTCCGAGCTGACTGGGTTGAGCACCCTCAAGACTTCCACCGGTACGTCAAAGAGCAAATCAACGATGTGACGACAGCGCCGCTCGCTGATTAGATCGGAGCAGATTATTTCAAAGAAGCCGAAGCTTGTCAATACGTTTTTCGTCAGCTTCTCGAAAGCTTGCCACGGCTCGCGCTTTGCGACGCCCACCCTGGCTCGCGTCACTGGCGTCGGAAGCCGGTCGTACCCGAAGATGCGGGCAACTTCCTCGACGAAATCAATTTCTTCAACGAGGTCTCTGCGGAACGAGGGGGGGCGGAGGAGGACCGCGTCCTCTTCCTTTTTCAGAACTTGCAGACCGAGCCGGCGATAGATATTCTCGATTTGCTTCTCAGGCAGCGATGTCCCCAGAACCAGATTGACCCGGCTGCTGCGGACACGCACTTCCGGCCTTGGAGGAACTTCCCCCGAGACCTCTATGACCTCTCTTTTGACATCCCCTCCTGCGATGCTTCGCATGAGTTCCGCGGCGCGCGTAGCGGCGAGGGCTTGAGCCTCGGGGTCCGCCCCTCGCTCGAAACGATAGGACGCCTCCGTCGAAAGCCCCAGCTTCTTGGACGTTCGCCGAACGGACGATGGCTTGAAATACGCGCTTTCCAGAAGCACGCATGTCGTCCGCTCGTCCACCTCCGTGTTGGCTCCGCCCATCACTCCTGCAATAGCGATGGCTTTTTGGGCGTCAGCTATGACGAGCATGTCCGAGGTGAGTGTCCGCTGCTGGCCGTCGAGGGTGACGATTGTCTCGCCATTGCCAGCCGTCCGCACCACGACGCGCTGTTCCTTGAGCTTCTCCATGTCGAAAGCGTGCAGCGGCTGCCCCATCTCCAGCATAACGTAATTCGTCGCGTCCACGATGTTATTGATCGCCCTGACGCCGCACAGTTCTATTCTCTGCTTCAGCCATGCGGGAGAGGGCCCGACCCGTATGCCCGTCAGCACCCTCGCACAATACCTCGGGCACAGATCGAGGTCTCTCGTCTCCACCGACGCGTACTTCGAGGAGTGCTCCTCGGACTCAACGATCTCACGGGAAAGGGGTTTGACTTCCGTGTCGAGAATGGCGGCGACTTCCCTCGCCACACCGAGAATGGAAAGGCAGTCCGGCCTGTTGGGGGTCACGTCTATGACGAATATCGCGTCATCAAGCCCCAGAGCCGAGGCCAGGCTTTGCCCGACCTCGTACTCGTCGGGGAGGATTATGATTCCTGCGGCATTTTCGCCAAGCCCCAGCTCCATCTCCGAGCAAATCATACCTTCCGAATCAACGCCGCGAATTCGGGCTTTTCGGAGCTTCCGCAAAGTGCTGCCGTCCGACAAAACCGCTCCTACCAGCCCCACAGCCACCTTAGCCCCGTCTCTGACGTTCGGGGCGCCGCACACGATTTGAAACTCCCCCCGCCCGGAGTCAACCCGGCAAAGGGTCAGTTTATCGGCATTCGGATGGCGCTCGACAGAAAGGACCTTCCCGACGACGACGTCGTTCAGCTTCTCCCCCGGACGCTCGATCTTCTCGACCTCCACGCCCGCCATGGTGAGCTTTTCGGCGAGCTCTTCCGGGGGAAGAGCCGTCTCAACCATTTCCTTGAGCCAGTTGAAGGAAACTCTCATATCGAAACCAGCGATTTACTTTTTTGCGATTCTGCTTCCGGACCCCGCGGATTCGCCGGGCTCAGAATTGCTCCAGAAACCTCAGGTCGTTCTCGAAAAACAAGCGGATATCGTCAATTCCGTATTTTTGCATTATCAGCCGCTCGATTCCCAGGCCCCAGGCGAAGCCGGTGTATTTCTCCGGGTCGTAGCCCACCGCTCTGAAGACATTGGGGTGGACCATCCCCGACCCGAGAAGCTCCAGCCAGCCGGTGTGCTTGCACACGCTGCATCCCCTCCCGGCGCACAGAAAGCACGAGACGTCAACCTCCGCGCTCGGCTCCGTGAAAGGGAAATAGCTCGGCCGGAACCGCAGCGTGACCTTGCGGCCGAAGTAGCTGCTCAAGAAAGCGTACAAAGTGGACTTCAGGTCTCCGAAGGTCACGCCCTCATCCACATACAGCCCTTCGATCTGGTGAAAGAGGATGTGGCTGCGGGCGTTTATTGCCTCGTTGCGAAAGCATTTCCCCGGCATGCACACCCTCACCGGCGGTTTGTATTTCTCCATCACGTGGATTTGCGTCGGCGAGGTGTGTGTCCTCAGAAGAAGCGTGTCGGTGATATAGAACGTGTCCTGCATATCCCTCGCGGGATGGTCGGGGGGGAAATTCAGCGCCCCGAAGTTATAATAGTCCGTCTCAAGCTCGGGCCCGTACTCCACCGTGAAACCGTGGTAGGCGAGAATCTCGATGATTTCTTCCAGCGTCTGGGTGATGATATGTTTTTTTCCACGGATTGGCTTTCTCCCGGGCAAGGTGATGTCAATCCTTTCCGCCCTCACGGAAGCCTCGGCGTCCGCCGCTTCAAGCTGAGACGATTTCTCTTCGACGAGGCGGGAGACCTCCGCTTTCGTCTGGTTCAAAAGCAGTCCGACCTCCCTCCTTTCTTCCTGAGGCAATGTGGGGATTCGCTTCATCAGAGATGTTATTATTCCCTTACGCCCCAGGAACTTGATGCGGACTTCTTCGATCTGTTCCGGGCGCTGACAAGCAGCCGCTTCGTCCCGCGCCTGTTCTTTGGCTTTCTCAATTTCTTCGCGCATTGAAATATTCGCTTTTTCCCTCAAGTCGCGCAAAAATGAAAGAGTCCGCCTCCGGCAGACTCTCCCCGGCGCGCCTTTCTTTCCGGCGTGTTCGTTCTCCGACGACACGTCCCCGACACTACGCCGAGCCCCGGGACAGCTCGACGAGAGCGGCGAAAGCGTCCGAATCTCTGACGGCGATGTCAGCCAGGATCTTTCGATTGAGCTGCACGCCCGCCTTCTTCAAGCCCGCAATGAAACGACTGTAGGATAGCCCATTGAGCTTCGCAGCAGCTCCGATGCGGACGATCCACAACCTCCGGAAATCTCTCTTGCGGACTCTTCTGTCGCGGTAGGCGTAAGCCATAGCTCTCAGGATTGTCTCTCGGGCTCTACGGTAGCTCTTGCCCCTCAGCCCGCGATACCCCTTGGCTTGCCGGAGAGTTCTCTTGTGCCTTTTTTTTCTTGCCGCAGCGTTGCTGACTCTTACCATTCTCGTTTACTCCGTTTTTTCCACACCTATGTGAGCAGCAGGATAGGAGGGGATCAACCGTAGGGCAACAGCTTTCTTATCCTCTTAGCGTCCGCTTTATCCACCAGAGCTACGCGGCGCAACTGTCTTTTCCTCTTGGCGCTCTTGCTGGTGGCGAGATGCCGTCCGAAGGATTGCCTTCTCTTGATCTTTCCTTTCCTGGTGAACGTGAACCTCTTCGCAGCGCTCCTGTTTGTCTTTATCTTCGGCATGAAAGCCGCCTCCCTTCAATGCAAAGTCAGTGTCAAAAAGAAAAAAGATGAATGCGATACCACTCGTGCCTGGGAGTTATGACAAAACGAGTCTTGCCGCGGCCATGTCCTGCGCCTCGCCGGTGCACAACATGACACCCCGTTTTTAGACCGGACAAGTCCAACCCACCCTGTTTTCCTGGGCAACCCTTGTCAGTCAAAGGCAGCATTGAGCTGGCTGTGCTTTCCTACTCCCCGCTCTTAATGGGGCCGATGACTATCGTCAAGAAACGCCCCACGAGTTTGGGCGTCATTTCCACCGCCCCAGCATCTTGCACGTTGGCGGCCAGCTTATCCAGAACTTCCTTGCCCAAATGGAGATGGGTAATTTCCCTTCCCCTGAATCGAAGGCTCACTTTGACCTTGAATCCGTGCTCCAGGAACTCTCTCGCTCGCTTTTCTTTGACCGCGAGGTCATGCTCGTCTATGTTGGGTCGCAGCCTGATTTCCTTGAGCCGGGTGGCGTGCTGGTGCTTTTTGGCAACCTTCTCCTTTTTGGTTTGCTCGTAACGGTACTTCCCGTAATCCATGATGCGGCAAACCGGCGGATCCGCGTTCGCGGCCACCTCCACCAAGTCAAGGTTGCTCATCCGCGCCAACGACAGCGCCTCCTCCCGAGGAAGTATCCCCACTTGCTTGCCGGTACTGTCAATAGTTCGCACTTCGGCAGCGCGAATCTGCGAGTTAACACGGACATTACGAAGGATTAGCGCTCACCTCCTTTCCGCTTTTTGATGTCGCTTTAGGCGCAGCTTGGGCTGTCTCCCTTATCCCGACATTCCCTCTGTCCCGACAGCGACTCTAACCTCTCGCCTTACTGGCGATTTCCTCAAGAACCTTTTGAACGAAGTCACCGCTCCCCATGCTGCCGCGAGGACCCTCTCTGAACTTCCTCACCGCGACGGTGTTGTCCGCTACTTCTCTGTCGCCAATAACTAAAGTATAGGGTATTTTTTGGAGCTGCGACTCCCTTATCTTCAGAGCCATGGTCTCGTTGCGGTCATCGAGCTCGACACGGATTCCCTTCTCCTCCATTTGTGACTTCATCTTGCGGGCATGGGTTACATGGGCTTCCGTGACCGTGAGAATTCGCACCTGCACCGGGGCCAGCCAAAGAGGAAAGTATCCCTCGTAATGTTCGATAAGCCCTCCGATGAACCTCTCCATGGCTCCCAATACCACCCTGTGAATCATCACCGGCGTGTGATGTTCGCCGTCAGCACCGACAAACGTCAGCTTGAATCGCTCCGGGAAATTGAAATCTACCTGAATCGTGGGCCCCTGCCATTCCCGACCGAGAGCGTCATAGACCTTGATGTCAATTTTGGGGCCGTAGAAAACTCCGCCGCCCTCGTCTATGTCGTATTCCTTTCCGAACTCCTCGAGCGCCTCCTTCAGGCGTGTCTCGGCCATCTCCCATATCTCGTCGCTACCGACCGATTTCTCCGGCCGCGTCGCCAGATAGATCGCGTAGTCGTAGTGAAACGTTTTCATCATGAAGTCCGCGAACTTCATCACGCCGACGACCTCCTCCTTCAACTGCTCTGGGGTGCAGAAGATATGCGAGTCGTCCTGCGTGAATCCCCTCACACGAAGCATTCCGTGAAGGGTCCCTCCCCTCTCGTACCGATAAACCGTTCCCAGCTCAGCCAGGCGGATGGGAAGCTCCCGGTAACTGCGAGTCCGGTTGGCGTAAATGAGGATGTGCCCCGGACAATTCATCGGCTTGACGTAGTAGTCAATTCCGTCCACATCCATGGGCGGATACATGCTGTCCCTGTAAAAATCGAGGTGCCCGCTGATTTTCAAAAGGTCAGACCGAAAGATGTGTGGCGTATAGACCAATTCGTAGCCGTTCTTGCGGTGCTCCTCTCGCCAGAAGTCTTCGATGACTCTCCTGATTATGGCGCCCTTAGGATGCCAATAGACCAGCCCGCTGCCAGCTTCGTCGTGCATGCTGTAAAGGTCAAGTTGCTTCCCCAGCTTTCTGTGGTCGCGTTTCTTCGCCGACTCGAGCTTGCGGAGATGCTCCCGCAGCATTTTTTTGTCCGGAAACGCCGTGCCGTAGATTCGCTGGAGCATCTTGTTTCGCTCGTCGCCCCGCCAGTACGAGCCCGCCACACTCAGCAGCTTGAACGCCTTGAGCTGCCCGGTGCTTTCCATGTGCGGCCCCCGGCACAGGTCAACGAAATCCCCCTCGCGATAGACTGAGACAATGTTATCGCTGATGTCCTCAAGGAGCTCCACCTTGTACGGCTGGTCCAGGTGCTTGAACAGCTCCGTCGCCCCCTCACGCGACATCTCCTCTCGCACGAACGGGCGGTTTTGAGCTACGATTTCCTCCATCCGCTGCTCGATCTTGCCGAGAACGTCCGGTGTGAGAGGCTGCGGCAGGTCGAAATCGTAGTAGAAGCCGTCTTCGATGGGCGGACCTATGGCCAGTTTCGCATCGGGGAAGAGGCTCTTGACCGCGTGAGCCATTATATGTGAAACGCTGTGGCGGTACCTATCCCGCTCCTGTTTCTTATTGAAATCTATCGTAATCGGACGTCCCTTCCCGTACATTTTGGCAACCCAAAGGGCTTTCCAGACGGGAATACCATTTAGGTTGCTCCTTTAACGCTATGGTGGGCGATACTGGACTTGAACCAGTGACCTTTAGCGTGTCGAGCTAACGCTCTAACCATCTGAGCTAATCGCCCGCCCAACACAAACCGCTGAGTGGGAAACTATCTTCTTTCTTTTGTAACTATATTCCATTGCCCCTCAAGTGTCAACAAAAAATCCCCCGCTCCCGTAATGCCTCAGTCTCAGGCCGATACGCCGCCAAGGCGGCGGAGGGAAAAAGGGAGGAGGAGGGTAACCCCGCGAGACGCGGGGCAGAGGCGCAGAGAGGAGAATGAGAGAGACTCCGTGGTCGCCTGCCGTGGCATGGGCATCTTGCCCATGATTTCCACGGGTCCCGCCCCCAGCGGGATGCCACATGGGGGGACGGCTGTTCTTTTGGCCGTGAGGCGCAGAGCCTGACCTGGGGTCCCGCGTCCCGCGGGATGTTGATGTTTGCGCATGACTCTTACCCCAAAGTCCCCATGTCCCGCCCGAGACTGAGGGATTACTAACGGGGGCATTATATAATTGACGAGGAGGTTAGTTCTATGTATGATTATTAAAGATGCACGGTGCCTTTCTCCGGAAGCGCAGGAAGGCCTCCGCCGTCGGGTGGCGGCGGCGGTCCCGCAACAGAACATGAGTCACAGCGTGGTGGCGCGGGTGTTCTAAGTTTCTCGCGTTGCGGTCAACGGCTGGATGAAGCGGGTCGCTCGTACGGGAAACGCGGTCGGACGCCGGTCATTCCTGGGGCCGGTCAACGCATTGGTTGTGACATGATGTCCTCCATCACCAGCAGGGGCCAACTGGCGTTTATGGTTTTCGAGGACCGGTTCAGCTCCAAGGTGATGATGCGCTTCCTTCGCCGCTTACTGAAGCATACGAGACGGAAGATGTTCCTCATCGTGGATCACCATCCCGTCCATCGCTCCGGCGAGCTCGAGCGCCGGCTGGTTCGCCAGTCCGACTGCATCCGTATGTTCCTCCTGCCCTCTTACAGTCCGGAACTGAATCCGGACGAGCTTGTCAATCAAGATGTCAAGACCAATGCGGTTGGCCGTCAGCGTCCCCACAACCCGAAAGAAATGATAGGGCAGGTTCGGGCCTACCTCCGCAGCACCCGGCACCGACCGGACATCGTCACAAGTCACTTTCGAGAAGAACATGTCGTTTATGCCGCTGCCTAAGTACATGGATTCGCAAATCGGGTGACGTATGATGGTGTCGTGAAAGGAGCTATTTTGACGGGATAATCACGCCATCGGCGTGAACGGGATTGTTCTGGAGACGTGAAGCATCCAGTAAATCACAGGCCGGCGGGCCGCCGGGTCAAAGAGCACGAACGGCAAGGAATCGTCGGAGAAGACGTGGCATGGGCATCCTGCCCATGACCTTCCACGGGCGAGACCACGGGCGAGACGCCCGTGCCACGTTGCTCCAGACCTTCCGGGTCAGTCATGGTTGGGTCAAAAGAGATATGGTCATCGTCGAGGCCCGCGTGCCGCGGGGTCGAGCCGGTCATTGTGGTGGCTCAGGAGCCACAACTCATTAACCCGCTCGTTGCCGCCGGTAAGCCAGTACGTGAGAAGTTGAGGTAAAGCGAAAGGCCAAGGACATTTCGCAAAGGATAAAACAGGATTCCAAGAATCATGTCCATCCTGTTATCCTGTCCCAGCAAATACGTCACCGAATTTATGAACCGGAGCCCTAAGGATGCTGTGAACTGGATAGCGCTCGGAGTAATAACTGAGTGCTTTGCCTCGCTCATGCACAATACACAACTCGCAAGGGCACGAATATGAGAAGAGTTTTCAGATGGTACTTTCGGACGCCATTAGTGCTTAGAATTCTCTCCGGTTTCATAGTGGGTTCGATTATCGGAATCGTGCTGTGGTCGAGCTCCGGCAGGATGGGTTATGCCGCAGAGCCGACATGGAAGACCTATATTGAACCGTTCGGCGCCGTCTTCGTGAACATGCTGAAAATGATTGTCATCCCCGTCATATTCTTTTCGCTGATTGTCGGTTCGGCAAGCCTGCCAATCAAAAAGTTTGGGCGAATCGGGCTGAAAGTCATCGGCTGGTATTTCTTTTGTTCCGTTCTTGCGGCGGGCGTGGGCGTGTTGCTGGCGCTGGCGATCAATCCCGGCTCCGGGACAGCTCTTCACCGGTGGGAATCTATAGCCGGTGGTATCCAAAAAGCCCAGGCGGCCGAGCTTGAGACGCAAGCAGCTACGGAAGGCACATTCAGGCAATTGCTGCTATCAATGTTTGAGAATCCGTTTGGGGCGCTCGCAAGCGGGAATTTTCTGCCCATCATTGTCTTTTCTATCATGTTCGGCCTGGCAATAAGCGTGATTGCCGAGACGAGCAAGAACGCTCAACAGGCATCCCACATACGGAGCCTGGTGGGGCTTCTTACCGCGGCGCGCGATGGCGTGTTCAAGTTGGTTGACTGGATTCTTGAGTATTCTCCCGTTGGGGTGCTGGCGCTTTCCATTGTGAATTTCGGCCTGTACGGGCCCAAGATCGTCGGGCCGTACGTCAGCGTGACGCTTGGCGTCGTGGGCGGCATACTGGTCATGGTGCTTGTCGTATATTCGATACTCCTTCGGGTAGTGACGAAAGCCAATCCCTTCCGTGTTTTCAGGAAAATCCAAGAAGCAATGATCATGGCGTTTATGACTCGCAGCAGCGCCGCGACTCTCCCCGTTTCTCTAAAAGTCGCCGAAGAGCACCTCAAGGTTCGCAGTGAGCTCGCCAGTTTTTCGCTACCTCTCGGCGCCACCATCAACATGGACGGCGTCTGCGTTCACCTTCCCATGTTCGCCGTATTGGCTGCAAACATGTTTGGACTGCACCTGAGCGCATTCGGCCTCATCGTGTTGGTGATGACTACAGTCCTGGCATCCGTCGGGGCGGGGGGTGTACCGGGAGGCAGCCTCATGCTGCTTTTCATCATCCTCGGAACGATGGGATTGAACGACCAGCAGGTTGCCGTGATCGTCGCGCTTGCCCTCGGCATCAATCCGATACTGGACATGTTCGAGACAATGAACAACATAACCGGAGACCTTGTCTGCACGTATGTCGTCGCAGACAATGAGAAGCTGCTGAATACCGGTCAATGAGCCGGGGCAAATGCGACAGATAACGCAGCTCCTTGCCCTGTCCGCCCTGTGTCAATTCCCGGGCAAATAGAGCCGAAGCCCGGCCTTGTATTTGCGAGCGACGGGAGTATATTATCGCCCACGGATCGGTTTCGCAGATCGCTCGGTTGTCGAATAGCGAAGGAGGAAATGCCGTGCGACAGACACGACGGTCTTTTTTGAAGTTTACCCTGGCGGCGGGTGCGGCGGCGAAGTTCGCCGGATCTTCAATGATAAGCTCCGAAGCGGCCAGCCCCGACGCCATGCCTCGACGTGTCCTTGGCCGGACGAAGGAATCCGTGACAATCCTCGGCCTGGGCTGCGCTCATATCGGCAGGGGGATAAAGGAGGCGCAGACGCGGGCCATCATCGAAGCGGCGGTGGAAGGCGGAGTCCGTTACTTCGATGCTGCCCCGGACTACGAACGGGCAGAGGAACGCCTGGGCCCCGTCATCGCCCCTGTCCGAGACAAGGTCTTCCTTGTTACAAAGACCTATGCCCTCGACGCCGCGAACGCCGAAAAGGACCTGACCAAAGCGCTCAAGCAGCTCAAGACCGACCACGTTGACCTTTTCCTACAGCACGCCGTCGGCATAAAACCGATTTCCACGAACCGTCAGATTCTCGGAAGGGGCGGGTCGCTGGAGTTCCTTCGCAAGGCGAAAAGGCAAGGCTTGACTCGCTTTCTCGGGATGAGCGTTCACTCGCCGCACTCAGCCGCAATGCAACTGCTCGACGAGTCCGCTGAGTGGGACGTCATCATGCCGTTCGTGAATTATGTGGCCCGCGCCCAGGAAAAGGCGGAGAGGGTAAAAGAGGAACTCCTCCAGCGGGCACGTCGGGACAAGCTCGGCATAGTGGGGATGAAGGTGCTCGGCGGTTACCCGGGAAAGATGGCCGACGACTACGACAGGGCGTTCCGCTACGCGCTGAGCGTGCCGGGGGTGGCCTGTGCCCTCATCGGCGCGAGAAACGTCCCCGAGGTAGAGCGCGCCGTTCGCGCCGCAAAAGGATTTCGCCCTTTTACCGACACCGAGATGCAAGAGACCATCCGTGTGGGCGAGGAGATGGCTCGCTCCAAGTCCAGCAAGGCGACCATACTCCGCCGGCACAGGGGAAGAGACTTCGGGAGCGCGCCACAGCGCGCCTGAGATAAGTCCTCGGCTCGAGCCGCTGCATCTCATCCGCCCTCGTCAGCTTGTCGGACTCTCTTCAAAAGGAGGTTCAGCATGAATTTCTTCCGTCGTGAGCAAGTTACGGTTTTACTGTTTTCGGCGTGCCTCGTTCCCGCCGGTTACGCTGCAATGGCTCAGTCCGCTTTGCTGTCCCCTGCCGCTCCGCATCTGCCGGCGGCCGCAGCAGAAACTGTTGAGCTCTACGTCGCGAGCGATGGAAGCGACACCAATCCCGGGACGAAAGGAAAACCTTTCCGGAGCCCGGAGGGTGCGCGAGACGCCGTCCGCCGCCTGAAGCGGTCCGGGCCGCTGAAGGGCGCCGTTACGGTTTGGATTCGGGACGGCGTTTACTATCGCACGCAGACGTTTCAGTTGACCAAAGAGGATTCGGGGACGAAAGAGGCGCCGGTGCTCTATCGGGCTTACGGGAAGGAAAACGTGCGTCTCGTGGGCGGGCTGGAGATAAAGCCGTCGTGGCTCCAGCCGGTGAAAGACACAGCGGTTCTGAGCCGTTTGGATAGGGACGCTCGCGGCAAAGTGTTGCAGGTGGATTTGAAGGCTCGCGGCATCACCGATTACGGTGAGCTTTCGATTTCCGGGCCGATGCTGGAGCTGTTTTGGAACGGCAGCCGGATGCAACTTGCGCGCTGGCCCAATAAAGGCTGGGCTCATATCGGCAAGGTCATCGAAATCGGTGAGGATTCGGCGCGGCGGCTGGTGGATGGAAACAAGCAGGGCAAGACGTTCAGGTACAGCGGCGACCGCCCGAAACGCTGGGTCAATGCCGAGGAAGTTGTATTGCACGGCTTCTGGTGGTACGGCTGGATGGATCAGCACGTCGGGATTGAGCGCATTGATACGGAAAAGAGGGAAATCACGCTCGTCTCGACTCCGGGTGGCGGGATTAAAAGCGGGCAGTGGTTCTATGCGCTGAACCTTTTGGAGGAGATAGACCGGGCGGGGGAATGGTTCCTCGACCGCAAGAAAGGCGTATTGTACTTCTGGCCTCCAAAGGATTTTCGGAAGCACACATTATACTGCTCCAGCTTGAAGGAGCCGTTAGTGACGCTGGCCAACACTTCCTACGTCGCAATTCGAGGACTGACTCTCGAAGTGACGCGCGGCGTGGGGGCCGTTGTGGGAGGCGGGACACATAACTGCCTCGCGGGATGCGTCGTCCGCTGCATAGGCTCTCATGCTGTCGTTTTGGACGGCGGGACGAACAACGGCGTCCTCGGGTGTGATATTCACGAGGTGGGCTCGACGGCCGTTCGCATGACCGGCGGAAACCGCTCGACACTGACTCCGGCGGGGAATTATGTGGTGAACTGTCACATTCATCATTACTCGCAGCGAAAGAAGGTCTATCAGCCGGCGGTGAGAATCTACGGCGTCGGCCACCGGCTCGCACATAACTTGATTCACGATGCCCCCCATCAGGCGATAGGGTATGACGGCAACGATCACCTCATCGAGCTCAACGAGATCCACGATGTAGTCCTCGAGTCGAGCGATGCGGGGGTTCTCTACACTGGGCGTGACTGGACGTTTCGGGGGAACGTCGTGCGATACAACTTCATACATCATATTCCTTTCAGGCCGGGCTTCGGCTCAAAGGTGGTTTACCTTGACGACTGCGCCAGCTCGACGGAGATTTTCGGCAACGTTTTTTACAAGACGAGAGAGTCGGCGTTTATCGGGGGCGGGCGAGACAACATTGTGCAGAACAACATCTTTATCGAGTGCGAACAGCCTGTGCATCTCGACACGCGAGGGTTGACCTGGGACCACTTCCGTCCTGGCGGGCCCATGTACGAGCCGCTCAAGCGGTTCAGGATTAAGCAACCGCCCTGGAGCATGAGGTATCCGAAACTGGCGCGCATTCTGGAGGAGCACCCGCAGGCGCCGCTCGGCAACGTCGTCGTGAACAATGTGTCCTACCGGAGCAGTTGGCACGATCCGGACAGGAAATATATCAAGGTCGCAGATAATTTCATTACCGACGAGGACCCGGGGTTTGTGGACGCCGCGAAGATGAATTTCCAACTGAAAGATGATTCCATCGTTTACCGGAAAATCCCCGCGTTCAAAAAGATTCCCTTTGATAAAATTGGCCTCTATCAGGACGAGTTTCGCGCCACCTGGCCGGTGTCGAACGCAGGCGGCAACACCGGCCTTCGGCGCGGCGGCATGTAGGGTCGTCACAACTGGCGCGCACCACTGACCCGACTGACAACGGCCGCCGTAACATTGGGCGTATTTGAGCGGTCCTGTAAACAGTGTTGTCCCTGGAGGCGGCGATGGCGCCGCTATTCACCTCGAAGGAGGAACCAAACGGTGACGAATATCAACGATAAAAGGCCTGAGGATCTCCTCAAACAAGAGTCGCTTGAAGCTTACTATGACCTCCATACGAACATTTGGCACAGGCTGGTTCATCTTAATGACACGATTATCACCCTCGAGAAAATCACGGAATTCCCTTTTGATTACTTCTATGGCCCTAACAAGATGACCTTTTGGTACACCCTGTACTGGAATTTCACTTATGCCGCGGTCATCCTTGCTCACGGGTTAGTTGAAGACCGAGGAGAAAACGCCCACACACTGCCCAGGTTCAGAAATAGGCTGCTGCAACTGCATTGGCTGGACCCTCAACAAAAGAAAGCGTATCAGACGCGCTTGCGACAAAGCAAGTTGGACACAGCGCTCGGACCGATTCGCAAGAAGGTGAAGGAACTCCGCGACAAGATCATAGCTCACAGGCTCCTGGATGACCGCACCGGCTTACCGTCAAGGAACGTCCCTGGGGTATCGGTCACGGAATTGCGCCGACTGTACGACTCGGTGGAGAACCACTTTGAGGTGTGCTGCTTTGGGTCAGAGTATGTGACAACGTCGATGGACTACACGCAAAGGATGGTAGGCGGGAAACCCGCGCAAACGGGGGTTGAAGATGTCCTGGACTGCGTGGCTAAGGTCAGTCATTTCGTTAACGAACCTGAAGCGGACCCCACGCTGTGGAAGGCGCTGAGGAAGCATAAGCCCAAAGAATACCTGGATGTGATGAACAAGTTCAGAAGGAAATTTCACCTTGGCGAGGCATAGTGCGGCCCGTGTGAACAGGCGAAGGGAGGCGCAGTGCTAGCGAAGCAGGTGACTCTTACGGCGGCCATTGCATTTGTGGTTTTCCTGCAGGTGTCAGCGGTCGATATGGGCAGGGGCGTCGAGCTCTATGTCGCGACGAACGGAAGTGATGCCAACGCCGGGACAGAAGAGAGTCCTTTCCGGAGCCTTGAGGGCGCGCGCGATGCAATCCGCAGGCTAAAGGAGGCTGGCTCGTTGAAGGAACCGGTTACGGTTTGGATCAGGGGCGGGCTGTACCATCGCACGCACACGTTTCAATTGACGCAGGAGGATTCGGGGACGAAAGAGTCGCCGGTAACATATCGTGCGTACGGCAAGGAAACAGTGCGCCTGGTGGGCGGGGAAGAACTGCCAGCGTCGTGGTTTGAGCCGGTGAAGGACCCCGGCGTTCTCAGACGCCTGGAGAAAGGGGTTCGCGGCAAAGTGCTCCAGGTCAATCTGAGAGAGCATGGGATCACAGATTACGGCGAACTGGGAAGCCTGGCGGGTGGGCTGAAATTATTTCGCAACGGGAAGCGAATGCAATTGGCTCGCTGGCCCAATGAAGGTTGGGCGCTGGCTCGCAGCGCCAAGGCGGTCGGCCTCGATGAGGATGCGGCGGCGCGATTAGCAAAGCAAGGCAAGCTGGGCAAGATTTTGGCGTTCAAGTATAGCGGAGATTCTCCGAACCTCTGGGGCACTCTGGAGGCGGTTTGGCTTCGCGGCTACTGGCAGCAGGAGTATCAATATGACGGCTGGAATCCGGTCGGCTTCGACCGGGAGAGGCGGGAAATCCTTCTGGGCTGGCGTGCCCCTCCTCATTTGCAGACGTGGCGGCGTTTCTTCGCCGTGAATGTGCTGGAGGAGGTAGATCAGCCCGGGGAGTGGTATCTCGACCGCAAGAAAGGCATCTTGTACTTCCTGCCTCCGGAGGATTTTCGGAAAGGCCCGCTGCTGGCTTCAATGTTGCAGGAAGCAATGGTGTCGCTGGATAACACATCGTACATCACTATCCGGGGTTTGACTCTGGAAGTGATGCGCGGGCTGGCAATAGTGGTAGGAGCGGGCCAGCACAACCGCATCGCCGGATGCGTCATCCGCCACGCGAGTCAGGGGGTCATCTTGGCCGGCGGAAAGGAGAACGGCGTTGTGGGCTGCGACATCTACGATCTGGATGCGATGGGGATTCGCATGTCGGGCGGGGACCGGAAAACGCTCGCTCCGGCGGGGCTTTGTGCGATCAATAATCACATTCATCATTACGCAAGGTGCTTGAAAACCTGGTACCCGGGGGTGAAAATTCAGGGCGTGGGCAACCGGGTCGCACATAACTTGATTCACGATGCCCCCCATCAGGCGATAGGGTATGACGGCAACGACCACCTCATCGAGCTCAACGAGATTCACGATGTTGTCTTAGAGTCGAGCGATGCGGGGGTTCTCTACACTGGGCGCGACTGGACGTTTCGGGGGAACGTGGTGCGATACAACTTCATACATCATATTCCCTTCAGGCCGGGCTTCGGCTCGAAGGTGGTTTACCTTGACGACTGCGCCAGCTCGACGGAGATTTTCGGCAACGTCTTTTATGAAACGAGAGAGTCGGCGTTTATCGGGGGCGGGCGAGACAACATCGTGCAGAATAACATCTTTATCGAGTGCGAACAGCCTGTGCATCTCGACACGCGAGGGTTGACCTGGGACCACTTCCGTCCTGGCGGGCCCATGTACGAGCCGCTCAAGCGGTTCAGGATTAAGCAACCGCCCTGGAGCATGAGGTATCCGAAACTGGCGCGCATTCTGGAGGAGCACCCGCAGGCGCCGCTCGGCAACGTCGTCGTGAACAATGTGTCCTACCGGAGCAGTTGGCACGATCCGGACAGGAAATATATCAAGGTCGCAGATAATTTCATTACCGACGAGGACCCGGGGTTTGTGGACGCCGCGAAGATGAATTTCCAACTGAAAGATGATTCCATCGTTTACCGGAAAATCCCCGTGTTCAAAAAGATTCGCTTTGATAAAATTGGCCTCTATCAGGACGAGTTTCGCGCCACCTGGCCGGTGTCCAAAGGCCGGCCGTAAAAGGTTTCCGGCGCGCAATTGACATTCACCGAACCGTCGAGGTTCTTGCCATTGAACAAAGGCGCAAACCAACGGTCGGCGCCTTGCGAAGCAATCGCGTTACGTGCGATTACGGCAGAACTCGCGTTCAGGAGCGCGAGGAAGAAACACACTCGCTTCGTCGCGAAGACTTTTCTCTCCACTCCGACTCAGAAAGCTTCTCGTCAGCCCCTCACATCTGCTCGAGTTCACGGTTCAGGCGATACGCCTTACCGGCGCGGGTTTTGAGCTCAACCACCTTCTCGCCATAGCGGACTTTGCAAATGTTCCCGAGCTGCGACCGGACCACAGCTTTGGTCAGCTTGCCGCCTTCCCAGTTGATGTCCACTTCAAACCCGCCGCGTGCCCGCAGCCCTTTCACGAACCCCTTCGGCCAGGCTTTCGGGAGAGCTGGCAGCAAGTTGATCTCGCCGGCGTGGCTCTGCAAAAGCATTTCGGCGATCCCCGCGGAGCCGCCAAAGTTGCCGTCAATCTGAAACGGCGGATGGTTGTCGAACATGTTCGGCAGTGTGCAAACCGCCAGGAGCCGGCGGATGATTTTGTACGCTCTTTCGCCATCCTCGAACCTCGCCCAGAGGTTCACCTTCCACGCCGTACTCCACCCGGTTCCGCCGTCGCCCCGAAACTCGAGCGATTTTCTTGCGGCTGCCGCGAGCTTGGGCGTGCCGCGAAGAGTTATCTCGTCGCCGGGGTACACGGCCCAGAGATGTGAAAGGTGACGGTGGTGGTTGTTCGGGTCGTCCTTGTCCTCGAGCCATTCCTGCAACTGACCGTGTCGGCCGATCTGGTTCGGGGCAATTCGGTTGCGAATCTCGGTGAGTTTGTCGCGAAGTTCTTCGTCCACGCCGAGGATTTTGCTCGCTTCGATTACGTTGCCGAACAGATTGCGAATGATCTCGTGATCCATCGTCGGCCCCGCTACCAACCCGCCTTGTTCCGGCGAGTTGCTGGGCGTGCTTATGAGCCATCCCCTGTCGCTGCGTGGGTCCTCAATCAGGAAATCGGTGAAGAACAGCGCCGCGTCCTTCATGATTGGGTACGCCCGCGTCTCGAGGAATTTCCTGTCGCCACCGTACTGGTAATGCAACCAAAGGTCCTGGCACAGCCACGCGCCGCCGGTCGGCCAGATGCCGTGGTTTGAGTGGTTGATCGGCGCCGTGCCGCGCCAGAGGTCGGTGTTGTGGTGGAGAACCCAACCGTGGCAGTTGTAATGCGCCTTCGCGGTGTCGCGGCCGGAAATCATTACTTCTTTGAGCATATCAAACAGCGGCTGATGGCACTCGGCAAGGTTACACGGCTCGGCAGGCCAGTAGTTCATCTCGGTGTTGATATTCACCGTCCACTTGCTGTCCCAGGGCGGGCGCATGCTTTCGTTCCAGATTCCTTGCAAGTTTGCGGGCTGAGAGCCCGGGCGCGAGCTGGCTATCATCAGGTACCGGCCGAACTGGAAGTAGAGAGCCGCCAACTGCGGGTCATTGCCTTCGGCCGACATTTTGATTCGTTCGTCGGTCGGCAATTTCGACCTTTCGGTGGAACCCAGGTCGAGACCGACTCGTCGGAAAAGGCGTTGATGGTCGGCGACATGAGCTTTGCGCAGGACATCGTACCTCTTCCCCTCCACGGCCTTCATCACCTTCTGGCAGCGCTGCGCCGGGTCGGCGCCGACGTCTTTGAAGTTCACGTGATTCGTGGCGCCTGCCAGCAGAAGCATTGCCGCGTTGGCATCCCTGACCTGGATGCTCTTGTCGCTGACCTTCACCTCGCCTCCGTCTGCGGACGCGAGAAGGCGGGCCTCGAACGCAATCGCTCCACCCTTCACACCGCCGGAGAGCGCGATCTGGTCGTTGCCCACGGCACGCGTCTTTGAACCCGGATGGGGAGTCGTCAGTCTCGCGGTGAAGCTTATGTGCCCGGGCTTGTCGGCGGTGATCCGAACGACGATGACCTGATCCGGTGCGCTGGCGAACACTTTCCTCTGAAACGTCACACCAGCAACCTGATAGCGGACCGCTGCGACCGCAGAGTCAATGTCCAACTGGCGACGATAGTCACTTGCTTTGCCGTGGCCGGGGAAGTCCAACAGCAGGTCGCCGAAGGGCTGATACGCTGTCTGCCGCAACGGCACGCTCATGAAGCGGTCCATCGCAAGACGTTCGGCGTCTCTCTGTTTCCCTTCGAAGAGCAGCTTGCGGATAGTCGGCAAATACTTCGCGGCGCCATTGTGCGAGTAGTCGTGCGGTTCGCCCCGCCAGAGGGTGTCTTCGTTGAACTGGATGCGCTCGCTTTCGGCGCCGCCGAAAACCATCGCGCCTAAGCGCCCGTTCCCGAGGGGCAGCGCTTCGACCCATTTTTCGGCCGGCTGGCGATACCAGAGGACCCACTCGCCCTCTGCGGGTTCGGCATGCCTCAGCGGTGAAAGAAAAAACGTGCATGCCAGCAAGGCCGGACAAAGGAAACTATGAAATGTTTTCACGACAATCCTCCTTTTCGAGTGATGTTTCTCGTCGCGGTTTCCCTTGCACCAACCGCAACTTGCCCCCGCAATGTGGGAGAATAACAATATCTCGGCGCTCCCTTACGCCTGCGACATTGCCCGTCAGCGAACGATTAGCTCACAACCTCTCTCGGTTTTCCATTTTTCATAATAACGCCGAAGCACTGCATCGCCGGCTCTGGGATCGCAGATTGCTCGGTCAACATCGAAAACCACACTGGACTGAGGCTTTCTCCTCGCCGTGGCCCAGAAATCGGGGCGCCTTGCCATTTCACGAAACGTTAAGCCCCAGGCCTTCGGCTTTCCGTCTTCAGTGACCAAGCCGGAAAACTTGGTCACATCCCGGGCGGAGGGCGTGTCCGCGTACGCCCAGTTCAGCCAGCCCGCCGCAATCCCTCGCCCTTGAAGAACCGCCGCCCGACACCACCGCGCTTGACCTTCAGCGGAGCGTTCTTCTAAACGGTCTGGCCTCCCGCCGCCGTGCCAGCCAAACTCACCGACTAAGATAGGTTTTCGCGGCGCACCCGCTTTTACGTAACGAAGCACAAGTTCAAGAGACGCGAGGTTTCTGTCGAAATTCTCCTCGGAGGCCAACGGGTCACCGGCGTAGAGGGGATAAAAGTGGACCGAAAGGAAGTCCAGCATCGGCGCAATCCGCGAGGGGCGAAACGCCGAGTACCGCGAAGGCTTGCCCTGAAACGCCGGAATTGCCCATTGAATCAAGCCGACGGTTACTAAGTGGTTCGGAGCTTCCGCACGTATCGCTTCCGCCTGCACCCTGACCCAGCGATCCGCCACCCATTCCCGGAATCGCTGGTAATCTAACAGCGCACGCGACTTCGTCGCTGGCGCATCCGGCGGGATTGCGACCTTGTCAAACGAGCGAATATCCTGCGCCTCGCCGCCCCACGCGTCGCGCAGAGTCTTCACTGTGCCGTACTGCTCGCGAAGCCAAACGGGCCACTGTATTTTCATTGCCGATGTGTTCCAGCGCACCTGCGGCTCGTTCAAAATGTCGTACGCGAAAATCGCTGGTTCGTCGCGGTATCGCGAGGCAAACGCTTTCCAGAAAGCCACCTGTGCATCGAGCGCTTTCGGCTCAGCCATAAAGTCCGTTCTCCGCCATGGCGGGGAGCCTTCCCAGTGGTCAGGGCCTGTGGGATGGAGTCGAATCCCGTATCGGCGAGCGATGTCGAGCATTTTGTCGAACTTTTCGAGTGCGGCTGGTTCGAGATTCGGCGGCCGAGAAAAAAAACTCTCCGCCGTAAGGAACACACGCACTACGTTCACGCCGAGCTCCCGCATCACACGGAAATGAGACTCCACTTCTTCCGCATCGAACTTCTGCCATAGTTTCGGCGCCCAACCCACATGTGGGTCGAAATAGTTGCACCCGAACGGATGCCACGGTTTCCCATCAACAGTGAAACCCTGCCCATCCTCGCTGACCCGAACAAAACTTTCCTTACCGTCTGCGGCTGAGGCACAGTTCACGGCATGCAGTATGCCGACAACAAAAATCAGCGTCGCGATAGTTCTCATCATTGGCTCTCTCGGTTTTCTCTATTATAGATGTTTCGTAACGTGCACGGCCTTCAAACATTCACAGCCAAAACAAACTTACTCGTCTCCCGAGCCCCGGGCGTAGCAACCGGGGAGTGTCTCACCTGGAATCGCGCCGGGCCGTCGCGGTACGAAGGATTTTCGCAGACCGGGCGCTGATGCCGGCGACATCGTTGAACGCGCAGCGGAGGCCTGCGGAGATGAGCACGCGGCCTTCCTCAAGGCGGACCTTTCGCTCAAGTCCCCCGTTAGGTTCGATGCCCGCGCGGAACTCCTTCTCCTCGCCCAGGGCGCCTCCAGGCAGCAGCGGCCGCCCCCACACGGCAAAGGTTTTCACATCCCACTCCGGGGCGATTCGCCCGCCAAACCCGGTCGCAACGTAGCCTTCTGGGAGGTCAATATTGGCCTCCAAACCCGCATCTGGCTCCCAACCGCTCAGCATTTCCTCCGGCTCGCCCAAACTTCCATCAGGCAACAGCGGACAAATGCGAATTCTCATCGTCGTGATGTTATCGCCGGCGGCACGCGCACCCAGGCCCGTGATGACGTAGCCGGGCGGCGCCGATAGCTCCGCCTCGACTCGCTCGCTCGCTTCGACCCGAGAGCCGGACAGAACAACTCCGGGTACGCCCCTGGCTCGCGCGGGCGGCTCAGCCGCCGTCTTTGGAACGAAACCGAGGTCGAACACAAGTACGTGGTCCACATACGCGCTGGCAATGTCCAGGTCGCGCCAGCGGAAGAAACCAGCGCCGATTGTCGCCTGCTCCGACGTCGCGACCCAGCGGTGCTGGAAGCGAAGCCACCGCCCGTCCGTCCAGTACCACTGGCTTGAATTCGCGTCGCCGAAATCGGTTCCGCCGTTGGGGTCGGCGAAAAACCGCATGCGGGTGTCGCCACGCGGCCCGCCTTTTCCCACCGCGGTACAAGCCCGGGCGGACAAAAGATATTGGTGACCGGGTTTCGTCGCGACCTTCTGGTAGAGATTGCTCGTTTCAAAGACCTGTTCCCGCTTTTCACCCGCCTGATGAGACCAACCGGCCATCTTTCGACCAACCGGCGGCGAGATACCGTGCTCGTTTCCAGCGGCGTAAATCACCCCCTTCGGATCAACACTCCATCCCTCCAGCCCGTTTTCGAAATCGGCGTTGGCGACCGCAACTCGCTCGCGGAATCGGATGACACCCCAATCCGGCGGATGAGGGAGCGGCGGCGGCGCCAGGTGCACGAGCGCGTGCGGATGTTCCGGATACATGTACGGAGGCGGCGGCGGATGAGGGCCGCCCGGCACTCTCACGCGATAAACCGGCGTCTTCCAGCGAAGGCCCGTCGGCCCTGTCGCTTCGAGTCGAAAATCGTAGTCGTGCCCGGGCCACAGCTTGGGGATGACCGCTTCCGATGCCCCGGACTCCAGGTCGAACGCCTCGCGGTCCGACGAACCGACGCGAGAGATCTCGATGTGCGTTGGACACGGAAAGGAGACGACCCAGGAAAGCCGAAGTAACTTCTCTTCGTCGAAGCGGGCCGCAAGATTGGCGATTGCCGGCAGCGCGCCGGGCTCCGGCTCGCCGTACACTCTCACCTGAATATCGCGTGGAACGATTTGCACCTTCTTCGGGTCAGGTAACTTCGCTTTGTATGGAACCGTGAACAGCTCCATCCGATACGGCTCACCCGCCACGACCTTCAATTCATCTGCCGCGAAAAGGAAGTGGGCCGGATGAGGTTCATCCTTGCCTCCCCCTGACAGACACCGTTTCGGGCCCGCGACGAGACCGGGCTCCGAACCGGTTGACCAGATGCGTAGAACCATGTCGCAGGCCTTTCCCGCGACTGGCGAAACGCGAACCGAGACTAACCGCACGTTCGGTGTGCGGGGAATGAGCACGATGCCGGTCGTATCGTAAACCCAACCATCGCCGTCGGCGTTCTCGATGATGGCTCGCGAAAGGCCGGGCGGTTCTTCGATGATCCAGGCAGCCAGGTCGCTTTCCGGCCGCGCCACTCCGTCAACGTACAGGAGACCGTCATCGTAAGCGTTCCCCGTCGAGTGAAGATAGGGTTTCCACGACTGACCGTCTTCACGCCACAGCCGGATAGCGTAGCTCCCGCCAGGGGCAAGGGGCGCCTCGCCCGCTGTCCAGCGAGCCGTCCCCGTCTCCAGCGAATGGCCCGAGTAGAATGTTTTCGCGGGACCGACCTGCCGCCCGTCGGGGCCGCCTTCGATCGGGGCCGCACGGAACGCTCCCGGCTCGGAAGCCACTAACAGCGTCACGCTGACGAGTTCCCGCCCCGAGGCCACAAACGTCTGAATGAACTCCCGCCCCGAAGGACCCCACACGCACCCGTCCGGCTCATAGACGTGATCAATGAGGATGTCGCCGGCATTGACGCGACCCGGGGCGATGGCGATGCCCGACGCGATGCGGGGGAAGTATGCGTATTTCTCGACGAACGTGTAGCTCACCTTCCCAGAACAGAATGGATACTCCGTGAATCCGCTGTCCGACATACCGGTTGAGCCCGTTCTTTCGGCCCCTTCTCGCGTGCACGCCGTGCGCGACTTGGGAAGCAGCGGGGCATTCGTTCTCGAACCCAGCATCCGGTAGAAGAGCTGCTCGCCCCGAGGACTCTCTGACATTGCCCCCGTGGCCAGGAATGCCGTTGCCGTCGCCGCAACTGCTCGTACGAAACAATTCCGCATCGTTTTCTCACCCTTCTTGCAGACGTTAATTAGCGAACCCAAAGCCCGGAGAATGTTTATCCCATTCCAGCCTTTACAATAGCATTGGAGCATCAGGTCACTTCCCGAACGACCCACGACGGCGCCGAACGCGAGAATGCACCTTAACTTCCAGCGTCCCTTGTACTCCATCCGCGATGCTTTGAAAAGTCCAAATTGGATAAGGCTGCGTTTCGGCGGCGCTTGTCTCATACGTTGATGGTGTCTGCCGGTCGGCCGCAGAGCCGGAAGAACGAGAGCCGTGAACGCCTCGCCGAAGGTGTCCGAACAGCTCCTCCGGATTAACCCTCAAAAATATTGCATGATAACCTTGTCCATTGTGAATATACTATTTTGCAGCAGAGCGACCGTGTGCCTCAAGCGGATGATGAAAGGATAGTTCGACTATGACGGGGAAGAAGAGTATGCCCCGCAGCGTCTTCTTTAGCTGGAAAGGGAAACGTTTCGCAACGATAAGGAGAAGAGACAATGCTTCGAGACAAAGGCATCACACGTCGTGATTTCCTGAAGGGAGCGACGGCTGTCGTGGTTGGTACGCCGTACATCATCCCGTCGTCAGCCCTGGGTCTAAAGGGGACGACCGCTCCGAGTAATCGGGTGACGCTCGGTTGCATCGGCGTGGGTGGGAGGGGCCAGTACGACATGCGGCAGCTTATGAAATATGGCGGTCAAATCGTGGCGGTGTGCGACGTCAAGCCTGACGTGCGCGAACGAGCGAGGAAGCTGGCCAACGTACCGGAGAGCGCCGCTTACGACGATTTCCGCGAACTGCTGGCTCGCAAAGACATTGACGCCGTGTTGATCGCGACTCCTGACCATTGGCATGTTCTCATTGGGGTCGCTGCGGTCAAAGCCGGAAAAGACGTGTACCTGGAAAAGCCTCTGGGAATCACCATCGAAGAAGGCAAGGCCATGAGGAAGGCGGTTCAGGAAAGTAATTGCGTGTTCATGCACGGCACCGAGCAGCGGGGTATGCCCGACGTGCGCAAAATGTGCGAGCTGGTTCGCAATGGGCGCATCGGCAAACTGCATACTATCACGGTAGCATGCCCCGGCGGCGAGGAAATCGGGCCGCAGCCCGAGATACCAGTGCCGAAGGGGTTCGATTACGACCGGTGGTTGGGGCCGGCGCGGTTGGCGCCCTACAACGCGATGCGCTGCAAATCGCCCTTTCATTTTTTCATTTCCGATTATGCCTCCAGTGGATTTGTCGCCGGTTGGGGTGTCCATCACCTCGACGTTGCCCAGTGGGCGAACGGCACCGATGTGACCGGCCCGGTGGAGATAGACGGACGCGGCACTTTCCCGAAAAAAGGCAGCCTCTCCGATACGCCCCTGACCTGGCGCATCGAGTACAAGTATGCCAACGGTGTGAGGATGATTTTCACGGACATGTCGCAGAACCCGGAAGGCGTCCGCTTCGAGGGGACGGAAGGATGGATTTTCAAAGCCTATGGCAAGCCGGCTCAGGCGAATCCGAAATCACTTCTGGATTCCGCCATCGGCCCCAACGAGATTCACCTGTACAAAACCGATAGCGACGGCCACTGTTTCCTTGAATGCGTCAAGTCTCGCAAAGAAACGTGCTCGCCCATCGAGCTCGCGCAGCGATCCACCACTATTGCTTATCTCGGTCACATCTCCATATTGCTGAAACGCAAACTGAAGTGGGATCCCGATAAGGAACGCTTTGTGAATGACCCGGAGGCCGACAAGTTGCTCTCGCGCAAGATGCGGCGCCCCTGGCGCCTGTAAAGTTGAGAGGATTTGGTCAAGGAGACGCCGGGACTGCAACTTCGTCTCTGTTGATATAGCCAGCGGACTTCAGTATTATCATTCATCATGGTTGTGTTGGCGCCCGGGACGCTCATTGCGTAAGGAGACTGTGATGCAAACGTATCGCTTTCAAGTGATAGTTGAGCAGGACGAGGACGGTTCTTATGTGGCAGATGTGCCGGCGCTAACCGGCTGCCATACGCAGGGCAGAACCTTCGAGGAAGCGCTGGGGAACATACGGGAAGTCATCGGGATGTGCATTCAGGAAATGCGCGAGGATGGGAAGGCTATCGAAACACGGTATCCCGAAGTTGTGGGAATCAAGACACTTGAGATCGCCGTTTAGGACAGTGTCGTGGGTCAAGGAAAACTCCCTGTTCTGACACCAGAATTGAAACAACTTCTATGACGGAAATGCGTTACGGGGAAAAGGCGCTCGAAAGCCAAGACACATGCAAAATACGTAACTTGGTCCCGTTTTCCAACGATAAGGAGATAATGCCATGCTTCAAGACAAGCGCATCACACGCCGAAGTTTTCTCAAGGGCGTAGCGACAGCCGTAGCGGCGCCGCACATCATTCCCTCCTCCGCCCTGGGAGCTGACCGAACCGTAGCCCCCAGCGACCGTATCACGCTGGGCTTTATCGGCACGGGCGAACACGGGGTTGGCCGCAACCTCCGGAGATTCCTCAGTGAACCGGACGCTCACGTCCTCGCCGTGTGCGATGTGGATTCCACCCGGCGGGAAGGCGCCCGGAAGCTCGTGGAAAAACATTACGCCGAGGCGATGTCTAAGGGGAAATATAAGGGATGTGCGGCTTACAATGATTTCCGCGAGATCATTGCTCGCAAGGACATTGATGCCGTGATGAACTCCACTCCCGACCACTGGCACGTGATTCCCTCCCTGATGGCAGCGAGGGCCGGCAAGGACGTCATGTGCGAGAAACCGCTGACGTTGACCGTCGCCGAAGGCCGCGTCCTCAGCGACACTGTGAAGCGTCACAACCGCATTTTCCAGACGGCTTCGGAAAATCGGTCGGTGGACGTGTACCATCGCATGTGTGAACTGGTTCGCAACGGGCGCATCGGCAAGCTCCGGAGAATCAAGGTGACATTGCCGAGGGGCCACTCCATTCGTCCCGCCAGTATGAAATTCGGTCCCCCTCCGAAGGGCTTCGATTACGACATGTGGCTCGGACAGGCCCCGTGGGCACCCTACTGCGCCGCCCGGTGCCATTGGAATTTTCGCTGGATTCTCGATTACTCCGGCGGGCAGTTGACCGACTGGGGTGCGCACATCATTGACCTCGCACAATGGGGCAACAACACCGAGCACACCGGCCCCGTGGAGGTCGAGGGAAAAGGTGTCTTCCCGAAAGGCGGGCTGTACAACACGCCAACGGACTACAACATCAATTACAGATATGCCAACGGCGTTGAGCTGAATGTCTCCTCGAGCCAGCCGGGCATCCGATTCGAAGGGACGGAGGGATGGATTGACAATGCGGCCTGGAGGGGAGCACTGCGGGCGAGTCCCAAGTCCGTCCTCGATTCCAAAATCGGCCCCGACGGGATACATCTCTACACCTGCGCGGGCGGCGAGCAGCGCAATTTCCTCGACTGTGTGAAATCTCGCAAGCCCTGCTATGCGCCGGCAGAGATCGGCCATCGAAGCATCACCATCGCCCACATAGGCAACATCGCCATGATGCTCGGACGCAAACTCAAATGGAATCCGAAGACCGAACGCTTCGTCAACGACCCGGAGGCTGACCGGATGCTCAGCAGGCCGATGCGTTCGCCGTGGAAGCTGTAACAGAAACAGAGAAGGAAGAAAGGAGCGAAAGATGAGCTCGATAAAAACCTTTGCCGCCGTTCTCTTGTTAATTGGGTGTTTCTGTTTGTGCGCGAACGCCCCGACGGCGGTAGCGGACGATGGTCCAAAAACGAAAGGGCTGGTAAACCCATTCTTTGCCATGGACACCGGCACGAAGGACGCCAAACATCGCACCGCAAAAGCCCAAGCGGAAATGCTGAAGGAACTCGGATACGCGGGAATCGGGTACACAGGATTTGGCGGGCTTCCCGAAATGCTCAAGGAGCTGGATAAAAACGGCTTGAAAATGTTCGCGGTCTATACGGGAGTGCAGATAGACCCCGAGGGGCAGAAATATGACCCGCAATTGAAAGAAGCCATAAAGTTGCTCAAAGGCCGCGGCACGATTATCTGGATTTTCATCCAGAGCAAAAAATACAAGCCCTCCTCCCCGGACGGCGACCCTCTCGCTGTGGAAACCATAAGAGAAATCGCAGATATGGCTCATGAGTCAGGACTGAAAGTGGCTCTCTATCCCCATACCGGCCTTTGGGTGGAGCGGGTGGAAGATGCGGTTCGCCTTGCGAAGAAAATAAACCGAACAAATGTCGGTGTAACATTCAATCTCTGCCATTGGCTGAAAGTTGACGAGGAGGAGAGCATGGAATCACGGCTGAAGCTGGCGATGCCCTATCTGTCCGTCGTCAGCATCAACGGCGCCGACAGCGGCGGAGACAACTGGAAACAATTGATTCAGACACTGGATCGCGGCTCGTTTGACATCCAGAAATTCCTGAAGACGCTCAAGGCGTTGGGTTACACGGGCCCGATAGGGCTTCAGGGCTATGGCATCGGGGGCGATGCGCACGAAAACCTGAGGCGATCCATGGGCGCATGGCGCAGACTTTCGGCGAGGATTGCCGCCGGGCAAGATTAGGTCACATCTCTCGCCGCACTGCTTGCCCATGTGATTCCTTAGTACAGGGATCTGCAAATACGGTGACGTATAATGGTCTCGTGAAAGGAGCTATTTTGACGGGATAACAGGATAGACCGGATTCTTCCAGAGACGTGAGGCATCCAGTAAATCACAGGCCGGCGCGAGGCTGGGTGAAAGACCACGAAGCGCAAAGAATTGGCGGAGAAGTTGTTCGAGACCTTCTTGCCCAGTCATGGCGTGGTCGAAAGAGATACGGTCATCGTCAAGCCCCGCGTGCCGCGGGGTCAAGGGTGTTGTTGTGGCGGCTCAGAAGATACAACTTGTTAACAAGCTCGTTGCCAGCGGTAGGCCAGTACGTGAGAAGTTGAGGTAAAGCGAAAGGCGAAGAACCTTTCGCAATAATAAACGGGATCCCAAGAATCATGTCTATCCTGTTATCCTGTCGAGGCAAATACGTCACTGAACTTATGAATCGGAGCACTTAGTTTGCTTGGTGATGGCGGGACCGGGTCACCAGCGGGAAGGAAGAGTGAAACGAAATATCGGATTATTACAGAAAGGGCTGACTGACATGGACGCACACATGCTGACTCGTCGTGGTTTTCTCAGAACCGTGGGATTGGGCGCCGCTGCGGTGGCGATGCCGGGTCTGGTTTTCGCGGGGAGCTCGCCGGGAAAGAAGCCGAACTTCATCATCATTTTCTGCGACGATCTGGGATATGGCGATTTAGGTTGCTTTGGCTCGAAGAAGCACCGCACGCCCAACATTGATCGTATGGCTCACGAGGGAATGCGGCTCACGAGCTTTTACGTTACCAGCGGTGTCTGCACGCCGTCGCGCGCGAGTCTGATGACCGGCTGCTACCCCCGCCGCGTGAACATGCACCAGAACACCAGCGGCGAATGTGTGTTGTTCCCGGTTGCCAAGAAAGGGCTCAATCCGGACGAGGTCACCATCGCGGAAGTGCTCAAAAAGCGGGGCTACGCAACGGCGTGCATCGGCAAGTGGCATCTGGGCGACCAGCCCGCGTTTTTGCCCACGCGGCAGGGGTTTGATTATTACTTTGGTATCCCTTACAGCAACGACATGGGAGGGGGGCAGCGCGGCAAGAACCCTCCGCTCCCCCTGGTCCGAAACGAGAAGGTCATCGAGGCGCCCGCCAATCAGAACACGCTGACCAAACGCTACACGGAGGAGGCGGTCAAGTTCATTACGTTAAACAAGGACAAGCCGTTCCTCCTTTACTTGCCGCACGCGATGCCGCACAACCCGGTCCACGCGAGCGAGAAGTTCCGGGGCAAGTCCGCCAACGGGGGCTATGGGGATGCGGTGGAGGAGATTGATTGGTCAACCGGGGAGATTCTGGCGGCACTCAGAAAACTCGGCATTGATGAACGTACTCTCGTTCTGTTCACCTCTGACAACGGCGCCGCCAGCCGCTGGGGCGGCAGCAACACGCCGCTCTCCGGTTGGAAGGGCAGCACGATGGAGGGCGGCATGCGAGAGCCGTGCGTCGTGCGCTGGCCGGGCGCCATTCCGGCAGGCGCGACGTGCGATGAGTTGTCCTGCACGATGGACCTGCCGCCGACTTTCGCCAGACTCGCCGGCGCCGGACCGCCAGGCGACCGCATCATTGATGGCAAGGACATCTGGCCACTCCTTTCCGGTAGAGCGGGCGCGAAATCGCCGCACGAAGCGTTCTACTATTACCAGATGGATCAGTTGCAGGCGGTGCGCTCCGGCAAGTGGAAACTGCATCTGCCGCTGGCAATGAAGAAGCGGAATTGGGGAAAGGGCACGCCGAACACTCCCCTCAGGCTGTATGACGTGAAGGCCGACATCGGCGAAACAACCGATGTTGCGGCCGTTCACCCCGACGTGGTTAAGCGCCTTCTCGCCCTGGCGGAAACGGCGCGCGAGGACCTTGGCGACACGAACCGCCAGGGTAAGCACCAGCGTCCGGCGGGGCTGGTCGTGACTCCCAAGCCGCTGGTTCTTTCATCAAAGTGACCATTTGGTGAAGAGCGGACAATTGATAGGCGATGCGCACAAAGCCGGACGGCACGGCGGAAATGAACATCCGCAATCCGTTCGGTCTGCCCCCCGCCGGGCGAGAGTTGCCCGACAAGTCCTTGACGAAAGGAGCTGCTCATGAGACGACGCGACTTTTTGAAAGCTCTGGGCCTCGGCGTGGCGTCCGTAACTTTGCCGAGAAGCGCCAGTGCCTCTCAGCAGAGCGCGACCGATATGCCCGCGGACAAGCCAAACATCATTTTCCTCTTCACCGACGACCAACGGTGGGATATGATGAGTTGTGCCGGCCATCCCATTCTTAAGACCCCGAATATGGATAGAATCGCCCGCGAGGGAGTTCGTTTCAAGAATGCGTTTGTGACCACGTCAATCTGCGCTGCCAGCCGCGCGAGCATCTTCACCGGCGTCGTCGAGCGAACCCACGGTTACACTTTCGGCACGCCGCCCGTGCCGGCGAAGTACACGAATAACAGCTATCCCGTGCTGCTGCGAGCGGCGGGCTACCGGACTGGCTTCGTTGGCAAGTACGGCGTGAATATGGGCGCTCGAGCTCCGAAGAAAATGTTCGATGTCTTCCAGCCGCTGCACCCCAGTCCCTATTTCAAGAAACAGCAGGACGGCACGCTGAAGCACCTCACGGAAATCACCGGCGAGAAAGCCATTGACTTTCTGCGAAGCTGTAAGGTCGGCCAGCCCTTCTGCCTCTCGGTCAGCTTCAACGCGCCGCACGCTGAGGACAATGACCCCAGGCAATACATCTGGCCCAAATCCGTTGATGGCCTATACCGGGACGTGACGATTCCGCAGCCAAAACTGGCAAACCCGGAGTTCTTCGACGCCCTGCCGGAGTTTATTAAAAAATCCTTGAATCGTGTCCGCTGGCACTGGCGCTTCGACACGCCCGAAAAGTACCAGCGGATGGTCAAAGGGTATTATCGCATGATTAGCGGGGTAGATGTAGTCATCGGGCATTTGTTGAAGGCGCTCAACCAGCGAGGGATGGAGAGGAACACCATCATCATCTTGATGGGCGACAACGGGTATTTCCTCGGTGAGCGAGGATTCGCCGGCAAATGGTTGCCTTACGAGGACTCGCTGCGCGTGCCATTGATCGCCTGCGATCCACGTTCCAGCAAAACCCTCCGGGGCCGTGAGCCAACCCAGATGGCTCTGAATATTGATATAGCCCCCACGATTCTCGAGCTGGCCGGAGTGTCCATCCCGCCGATTATGCAAGGGGACAGTCTTGTCCCCATTTTTCAAGGGAAGAGGCCGGAGTGGCGGAAGGATTTCTTCTTCGAGCACCTTTTTGAGCACCCCCAAATTCCGAAATGCGAGGGCGTGCGAAACGCAAACTGGAAATATATCCGCTACTTCGAGCAGCACCCGATCCACGAAGAATTGTATGACCTGAAAAGAGACCGCCTCGAAACCCGAAACCTGGTCGCCGTTCCTCAGTACAAAGATGCGCTGAGCGAACTGCGCAGCAGATGCGACGAGCTTCGAGACCGTTACGGCGGGGTGTACAAGCGGCGAGCAAAGGTCACCAAGCGTGCGAGACCAGCGGGGAAATCTTCCCAATAGCCCCTTGTCAAATGAGGTGTGCGTAACGTCAAAAGGAGCAAAAAGCGATGAGCGCATTAGACACCACACGTCGGAATTTTCTCAAGGCCTTTGGCCTCGGCGCGGCATCCGTTGCCATGCCCGGATGGCTCTCTGCCTTCGGGTCGAGCGAGGGCAAACCGAATATCATCTTCATCCTCGCCGACGACCTGGGTTACGCTGACCTCGGATGCTACGGACAGAAGGAGATCGAGACGCCGAACATTGACCATCTTGCTGCGGAAGGAATGCGCTTCACCAACTGCTATGCCGGCTCGACGGTCTGCGCACCGTGCCGCAGCGTGTTGATGACCGGACAGCACACCGGGCACACGCGTGTCCGGGCGAACTTCGGCAAGGTGGGCGGCGTGGGCGATCAGAAGCGAGTCCCGCTCGAGCCGGGAGACGTCACGGTTGCCGAGGTGCTCAAACAAGCCGGATACGCCACGGGCATCACCGGGAAATGGGGGCTTGGCGAGCCGAACAGCTCCGGCGTGCCGAACCGACAGGGCTTTGACGAGTGGTTCGGCTACCTCAACCAGCGCAATGCCCACAGCTACTATCCGCCGTACCTGTGGCGAAACGAGAAGAAGATGATCCTCAAAGGCAATCAGGGAGGCGAGCGGAAACAGTACACTCACGACATGTTCACGGAGCTCGCGCTCGATTTCATTCGCCGACACAAAAACAAGCCCTTTTTCCTGTACCTCGCGTGGTGCATTCCGCACGGAAACTATGAGATTCCTCGCGTCAAACATTACGCTGACCGGCAGGGCTGGTCTAAAAACGAAAAAACCTTTGCAGAAATGGTGACCCACATGGACAGTGATGTGGGGCGCATCATGACGCTGCTGAAAGAACTCGACATTGGCCGCAAGACTATCGTGTTTTTCTGCTCCGACAACGGCGCCGCGAATCGCTGGGATGGACGTTTCGACAGCTCAGGTCCCCTCCGGGGGAAAAAGGGCGACCTGTACGAGGGAGGCATCCGCGCGCCGATGATAGCCCGCTGGCCGGGGAAAATCCCCGCCGGCACGATTAGCGACGCGGCATGGTACTTCGCCGATTTCCTGCCCACCGCAGCGGAACTGGCAGGAGCCCGACTCCCTTCGAACATAGACGGCGTCACAGTCCTGCCGACGCTGCTCGGCAACAAGCAAAATCTGAGCGACCGGTTCCTCTACTGGGAGTTTCCCAGACACGGGCTTCAGCAGGCGGTCAGGTGGCGCAACTGGAAAGCTGTGCGGTTGGCTTCCGGCGAAAAGCTCGAACTTTACGACCTCGCCAAAGACCAGTCTGAGAAGCGGAATGTCGCTGCCCAACACCCTGAAGTGATTGCCAGGATTGAGGCTTATCTCAGGACTGCCCACATCGAATCGCCGAACTGGCCGACGCCAAAAAAGGGAAAAAGCGCAACGTAGCACATGAGCTCGCAAATACGGTCACGTGTGGTGTTGTGTGAAAGAAGCTTTTTGACCTTGGCGCCCTTGGCGTCTTGGCGAGAGAAAATGGAAAAAGGGGAAGCCTCTCGCAGAGACGCAAAGACGCAAAGTCCCGTCCATCCTGTTATCCCGTCAAAAAAAGAATACGTCCCCAACCTTATGAATCTGAGCACTTAGGGAGCAACTCCCCCAGCCGGAAACGAGCTCGCGGCCAGGCAACCAACGAGAGGCATAACGCGACCATCGGCCTGTACTTCTCACGAGGCCACAGAACCTTGCCGGGCGCTTACCGCTTCCACGGTGGGATCTCCGGCAAGAACGTCTCGAACTCGGCAACGAGCTTTTCTTCGTAACTGCCCGCGTACGTGCCCGAGAGAAACCTATCGCGCGCTTCGTTATAGAAGCGTTCCCACGATTCCTCCTCGCTTCCTGGGTTCACGGGGAAGAAAAGGGCATCGTTCGCGCGAGCGGCTTTCATGTCGCCGGGGGCATCGCCGATCATGAGGATACGGTCGTTCTGATACCGACCCTGGTTCGCAAGCTGGATATGCTCCGCTTTCTTGCCCTGCTCCTGACCTGCTATGACGGAGATGAACTTCGCCACATCGTGCTCCTGCCACTCGCGGTTCAGCGCCTCGTAGGGAGTCGCGGAAACGATGATGATGTCCGCCGATTCCGACAGCTTCTCTATGCTTTCGCGAACGTAAGGATAGGGAGGAACCCCATGAACGATGTCGGCCACGGTGGCATTGACAGCCTTGCTCCAGGCGAGCGCCTTCGTGAGGATGGCATCGTTGGTACTCTTAACGGCTTCCTCGAGCGCGGGGTTGCCGAGCTTTGTTTCCTTGCCGGCCCACTCTCGGAGGGTGGGAACTTCTGGCATCTTTACGCCTCGCTTCTGGACCTCCGGTCTTTCGGCGAGGAGGTCGAAGGTCATCAGCAGTGCCGGAAACCGATTTATTCCTCGCCACTTGGAGTAGAGATTGACGAACTCAGCGGCGTCCCTGGCGTACTTCGAGATGGGCTGAAGACCCCAGTACTTGATGATGTTCGGAATGAAACATTCTTTGTGCTTGATCTCCATCGTGTCGAAAGCACAGCCATCGGAATCAATCGCCACAAGGAAATCGTGCCTCGGGGTGAACTTCTTCAGCTCCGCCTGCGGGTCAAATGTCATCTTGTTCGATCCTCCATCCTTTTTGTTGCTGCTCTCCCGCGACAGCGAGCTGCCGCACGCTCCGTTTTGGAGCCGGCCTCCTCACCGGCTCTCAACCGGCGAGATAGCCTCCGTCCACGTAAAGGATTTGTCCCGTAACGTAATCCGAAGCCTTGCTCGCCAGGTAAACCACCGCCCCCTTGAGGTCTTCCGGTTTCCCCCATCGCTTGATGGCGAGGCGATTCATGACTGGTTGGTATCTCTCGGGGTCCTGATAGAGCCCTTCGGTCAATTCCGTGCGGAAATACCCCGGCCCGATGGCGTTGACGCAGATATTGTACTTCGCCCACTCGACAGCCAGCGATTTTGTGAGCTGCCGGATTCCTCCCTTGCTGCTCGCGTAAGGGGGAATCAGAGCAACGCCGACTTCCGAAAGCAAGGAGGCAATATTGATGATCTTCCCGCCTCCCTGCCGCATCATCACCCTCCCAACCTTTTGGCAGAGGAGGAATACGCTGCGGAGATTCACCGCCAGCACCCGGTCCCATTCCTCCAGTGGGAAATCCATCGCCGGATAGCGGGCGGTTGTCCCCGCGTCGTTGACCAGCACGTCAATCCGACCGAATTCATCCACGGCTTGCTCGACGAGGCGGTTGAGCTCCTCCTCCTCTTCTACGTGGGTCGGCACGACAAGAGCTTTCGCTCCCGCCGCCTCAATGTTTTCCGCGACCGCCTTGAGCGCCTCCTCCGTCCTCGCTGCCAGGACGACATGTGAACCCGCCTCCGCAAGCGCCTCGGCCATCGCCTTTCCGAGACCCCGGCTGGCGCCGGTTACAATGGAAATTTTGCCATCGAGTCGAAAATCATCGAGAACAGTCATTTCCCTGTTCCGTCACATTCCGCTGAACGCCAAGTACCCGCCGTCTATCGGAACTACGACGCCGTGAATGAACTCCGACGCTGGCGACAAAAGCCACAGAACGGTTCCGATGAGGTCCTCGGGCTTCCCGAAGCGGCCCATCGGCGTGTGCGCAATCATCGCCTCTCCCCTCGGGGTCAGCTCCCCTGTCTCTTCGTCTGTCAGGAGATACCTGTTCTGGTTCGTCAGGAAGAATCCGGGCGCGATGGCGTTGACCCGTACTTTCTTTGAATAGTTTAGCGAGAAGTGGACCGCCAGCCACTGTGTGAAATTCGTGACGGCAGCCTTCGCAGCCGAATACGCGCTGACACGCGTCAAGGGACGGATTGCATTCATGGAACTGGTGTTGAGGATGATCCCTTCCCCCTGCTCGGCCAGGTCTTTGCCGAAAACCCGGCATGGGATGAACGTTCCCATGAAGTTCAGGTCAAATACCCCGCGAATCGCCCCGAGCGGCAAATCGAAAAAGTCTCGCTCCGGCGATGTCGTAGCTTCTGCCCGGTTTCCTCCCGCGCCGTTGATGAGGAAATCAACCCTTCCGAAGCGCTCCATCACCGCATCTCGCGCCGCGCGAACATTTTCCTCGTCGAGCACATCCACCTTGACCGCGAGAGCTTCACCACCAGAAGAATTGATGGCGTCCGCGACCTCCTTTGCAGCCTCCTCTCGCAGGTCGAGGACCGCCGTTTTGACCCCTCGCTCACCCAGAGCTTTCGCTATGGTTCCGCAGAGAATCCCTCCGCCGCCCGTGACAACCGCCACTTTTCCCGAAACAAAGAACAGCTCATCTTTTTGCTCACTCATCTCTTTCTCCTCAATAGCAACACAACACGGGCAGCGAATCCGGAAGTACCGGCTCCTGAGAAAAAGGGGGTCTCAGGCTGGCTGCTCCCTCGCTGCTGACCCCGCGAGATTACACCACCGGCACAAAACAGTCAAGGAAAGCGACGCTGTCACAGCGCAGGGACGGGCCCTCAAGTGTCTGCGCTTTGAGAGGGTCAGAGAAACGGCGATTGGCGAGGCGGGACTCAAGGCGCCATTCGCGAAACCCGATAGAACGTCGGCGAAAAGAGATTCTCGCCGCAGAGCCAACCGGTATAAATTCCGCTGGAGGATTCATTCGCGGCCACCTCCCAGTGCAGGAGGTCTGTGCTGGTCTCGATAACGTAGGTCTCGCCGGGGAGGCTGTTCCAAGTAAGTCTCATCGAATCTGCATCGCTTCCGATTACCAACCTCCCGAATTCGTGCTTCGCATTTTCGTAGGCGCCCATGTCCACCAGCCCGTTGAGGATTCTGACATTTCCGTCGAGGTCGGTCTCATAATCCTCGATGTATAGGTTCCGGGCCGCGTCTATGCAGGGGGAGGTGTCTTTCAAACGGTAGTCGCCGGACGCGGGATCAACGAATTTGGGGTCGAGGGAGATGTTGCCGGGCCCTTCCGCCCATTCCGGGGGAGTGCCAACAACGGAGAACTCTGCGGGGGCGTCAAGGAGGTCGATCCCGTTCCCCCAGATGATGCAATTTGTTACGGACGCCCAGCAGTCCATTGCTCCGATTCCGCCCACGTCATAGGCGAGGCCTGTACGCTTGACGTAATTGTCGGCGATAGTGCAGTTGATAATGACTGGGGAGCCGAAAAGGGCAAAGACCCCCGCGCCGCGCGCGTACCTGTCCAAGCGGGTATCGAGATAGTTTTTGGCAATGACGCAGTTGGTGACGACCGGGCGAGAGCCGTGGAGCGCCAGGCCCCCTCCCCAGTGGGTATTCCCCCATTGGGAATATATCCCATTGTTCTCGACGATGCAGCGGTCTATTTTCACAGGAGAAAAATAACAATAGATGCCGCCGCCCGCCCCGACGTCGACCTCCGTCAGAAATGCGCTGACGTTGTTTCTGACGATGCAGTTTTCGATCTTCGCTGGCGAGCAGTACGCGTAGATGCCTCCGCCAAGATACCCGGCCCTATTTGACTCCACGACGCAATTCTCGACCGTGATTCCGGACTCATAAAGGAACAACCCGCCGCCTTCGCGGGCGGAACCGTTGGTGATTTTGAAACCGGAGAGTCTGCCGAAAGGAAGCAGCCAGAAGGAGATGGCGGAGCCGTTCTGCTGCCCGTCAATCGCGGCCTGATCCGGGCCGGGGCCTATGATGTCTATGGGAACGTACACATCAATGGGGCCGGTGTATTCCCCGGGGGCGACGTGCACGATGTCGCCCTTTCCTGCCGCATACACGGCGTCCTGGACGGAAGCAAACGCGGTATCCGGCGACTTCCCCTCGCCCGGTGAGCCGACGCTCGCGTCAACGTACCAATCCTCATAGCCGGAGACCTCGAGCTGATAAGTGCGTTGATGCGCCTGACCTTCAAGGTTTGCCACGAGGAGCGTGAGGTCATAATTTCCCGGACGAGCAGGAACGCCGGAGAGAATTCCGTCCTGGGATAGCTCAAGCCCCGTCGGAAGCCACCCCGAGAGAAGAAACCAGGAGTACGGGGCGAAGCCGCCGGTGGCTTTCAGGTCGAGTTGGTATTCGTGGTCGCCGATTGCGCTGCCCAGCGATTGTGTGCAAATCTGCACGGGGAGAGAAGGGTCGTATTCGTAGGCGCCGAGGTCCGGCCGCTCGAATTTCCCTCCGAAAATGACGCGTGGCTTTCCCTCGATGTCGGTTAGCGGGATGATATCGGCGTCGCCGTTCCCGCGGTCTATGCACGGAGAATCTCCCAGGAGGCGAAAATCTCCGTTCTCCGGGTCCACAAACCTCGGCGGCTCGTGAATGATCCCAACGCCCGGGAACATATCCTCGATATCGCAGTAGCTCACATTCAGTTCAGCGTTGGTTGTGAACGAGATGTCATCGGTATTGTCCGAGAAGATGCAATTGGTGATTGCACCAGCCGACCCATCCGAAAAGACGCCGCCGCCTCTGACCCTATAGGACCCGAGAGCCTCGTTTCCGGAGACCGTGCAGTGCCTCAACGCCATAGAGCCGTTTGAGGAGAAAATGCCCGCGCCGCCGGGCCAAGAGTACTCCACCCAGGAAACGTTGTTGGCAACGAGGCAATCGGTGGCGGTGAAATCGCAGTCCCACGCGGCGATCCCCCCTCCTTCGCCATCCGCGGCCGTATTGCCCGCAACGACGCATCTATTCATAATAACCCGCGCACCCGCTCCGCAATATATAGCCCCACCAGCGCCCCCCCGATTGCCCACAAACCGGCAGTCGCCCATCACTACGTCTCCTTCGCCGTCAATCCTGACGGCGCCCCCCAGCCCCGGAGCAGAGTTTGATTGGAAAACGCAGCCCGTCATTCGAAGAGAGGACTGGGAGGGGTAACCTACAAGATAAACAGCGCCACCGCGTTTGGCGCAGTTCTCCCTAAAAACACAGTCCGCAACGGTCACCGAGGACTCAGCAGAGCCATATATGGCGCCACCGCATTCGGCATAGTTGTCCCTAAGAACACAGTCCACAAGGCTCAGGGAGGACCCAGCAGAGGCGTATATGGCGCCACCGTAGCCTTCAAATGTGCTGACGCCCCCGAGGACACCCCGGGCGATTATGCAATCGCGGATGGTTACGTCGCTGGCGATGCAGGAAAGAGCACCGCCGTAGGGACCGGTGTTCGGCGTAGGACGGTCGCCGCGACTCCCGAAGATCGTCAGACCCTCAATGAGCACGCCCCGGACGCTCTGAGCCTTAAACGTGGAAACGGAATCGTGCGTGCTCTCTCTCACAATCGTTCTCGAAGCGCCGGACCCGATTATGGAAAGGTCATCCTTAAGCAAGGCGTAGCCAGCGTAGAACTCCCCTGGAAGGACCCTGACCGTGTCACCGGGCTGGGCAGCTTCAATCGCACGGAACAGGTATAAGTACTGGTCCGAAGGCACGATAAGCGTCGCCCCGGACGCCATGGACCAGGTGAGCACCGAGGGCGCAATGATGCTGAGGAGATGGCCCAGCGCGCGCCTTGTTCTGGCACAGCGAGGTCCCGGACGCGTGTCTTCCGACCGCTGTCTACCTTCACGACAGACCCCGCGTCCATTCTCACTCATATTCCCGCACCCTATAAAACCTGGTCTCCTCGGGCCCCGCCGTAGTATCGAGATAGCTTGCCCTCTCGAGGCCGGTCCCGTCAATGATCCCCGGGAACGTGCTCCAGGTCGTGTCCATGCTAAGCTCTTCGGCGTAATCAACCCTATACTCGGTTATCCCCCAGATGCAGTCCCAGGAGACCTCGATGCCAGCAGGCGTTTTCCTGGCCAATACGGACCTTGTCCAGTAGTACTCGTCGGCGCCCATGTCCACAATGCCCCCCTCAGGGCCCATCGCCCTCCTCGGATCCCCCTCAAAGTCGGCCTCCGGGAGGCCCTCCGCGCCGTTGGTGCCGGCGTCGATGCACGGGGACTGGGCCGACAGATGGTAATTGTTGTCGTCGTACGTATCAGGGTCATTGTCGGGTCCGTCCGCGTCAACAAAGAGGGGGTCCGCAGAGGTGTTTCCCTGGCCTGCGCCGCCGCCCTCGATGCAGGAATAGGTCGCCTGGCAGTTCTCCAGCTCATTCCCATTGCCCCAGAGGATGCAGTTCGTGATGGTGGCGGAGCCCGCCATGAAGCCTGTCGTGCACTCGACGCCCCCCGCCCCGGAGCCATCGCAATGATTGTCAACGATCGTGCAGTTGATCAGCCGCACGTGAGCGCTGTAGTTGGCCAAGACCGCCCCGCCCCGGCCGGCGGAGCCAATCGCATGGTTGCCCCTGAACATAGTGTTTAGCACCAGGGGCTGAGCCTTCTGGCCGAGGCACGCCATCCCAGCGCCCTCCTGGGCCGTGTTCTCCTGAATAACGCAGTCCTCAAAGACCGGACAGGCTAATGCGTCACCGACGTACCCGCGAACGCATACGCCCCCACCTGCGGCTCCTGCGTGGCTATTGGCCCGTATGACGCACTTTCTTATGATCGGCGAAGAAAGGTAGCAATCTACGCCGGGTTTCCCACCTCTTATCGTGAAGCCTTCGAGGACAGGCTGCCCGGAGAGCTGCCAGGCTTTGACCGCCGGGTTTTCCCCGTCGGCCTCGATGGTGGTCTGCAAGCTGGTCTTGCTCATCCAAAGGTGGTTCGGGTCGCAACCCCCGTACAGTCGGACATTTTCCTTGATAGTCACGCACTCATTGTACGTGCCGGGGGCCACCCTGATGGTGACCGGGTCATTCTCGTCCCCGGAGGCGCCCATGGCTTCCAGAGCGCGCGAGATTGACCGGAAGGGGTATTCCCTGGAGCCGTCCCCGTCCTCATCGCTCCCGTCGAGCGATACGTAGCGGTCCGTGGCCGTGCGGACGACGTATGAAGGACTGTCATGCGGCGGCTGGCCCGAGTCGTCGTAAACGCGCACGAGGACGCGGTTATTGGTCCGGCTAAGCTGGTCAAACCCAACTTCCTCAAGTTTGAGGTAATAAACCAGCCCGTTGTAGTCGCCCGGCTGAATCTCCGACCCAGCGGGACATGCGGGGTCCGAATACGCGCCGGTGATATCGTGCCACTCCGCGGTATCGGGGTTGATCTCGGTCCCGTCCATGGAGATAGCATAGCTCGGGCGGTGGTCACCCGTCAGCTGGAGGCGCGCGATGGGGCTGGAAACAGCCACCCTCAGGGTCGGGGTCGGATCGCCCGTGACGGCGGACCTGCCGCTGCGCCAATTGGCACCGTCCCACACGTTGCAGTCGAGGAATGATACCTTGTCGAACCCAGCGCTGGAGACCAGAGCGAACTCCTGCGTCCGGTTGGGGAGCTGCGCCGCGTTTATCCTGAACGTCCAAAAACCCGAAGTAATAGGGCCATCCACAAGGACCTGCTCGATATTATCAAGCGTATTGGCTCCCTCTGCGGTTGCATCGAGATCAGGATGGTCGCGGTCCAGCGAGAAGGGGTAATAGACCGTTCCGTCGGGCGAGACGAGTTCCAGATCCAGGTCGTTCACGAGCGCGGCTTCTGCACTGAGCGCGGCGGCTGGGTCGATCCAGGTTAGCGTCACCCTTAAATCCCTCGCGATTACGTTCGCGTCGCTCAGTTCCGCTGTGAACTCCACTTCGTCCCCGGTCTCCTCAATAACGCCCGTCAGAATGTGGCCGCCACCAGGCTTGTAGCCAGGCACCAGGTCGCGGTACACGGTCTGGGCCGCCGCCTTTGCCTTGAGAAGGCCGAAGCCGTACCGGTAGTCGGGGCCAGGCCGGTCCTCGCGGTAGTCCGTCCACCCCGAGCACTGGTCAAGGGCAGTGTTGCAAAGGATGGCCTTGACGATGTCGGACGTCGGGCAAAAACCGTACGTCTTTTCGAAGGCCTCTATCACGAGCGTGGACGCGCCGGTGGCAACGGCCACGGCCGCGCACGTCCCGGACACGTCCTCGTAGGTGCCATCGCTCTTGGCCGTTAGCACGTGGTCTCCTCGGGCGACCAGATCGGGCTTGATCCTGCCGTCGCCGCACGGCCCGGCGCCGCTCAACCGGTCTATGCCGACGTCCCACGTGCCAGGCAGGGGGGCGCTCTCAGGGTACTTCGGGATCGGGTTCCAGTACACACTTCCAACGGTTATCACGTTCTTCGCCGTCCCCGGTGGAGCCACAGACCCGTAGAGATCCCTGTCCCCGTAGTTCCCCGCGACGGTTAGGACCGTGACGGCCCTGTGCGAACCCCTGGTCATCCAGCCATCCACTTCGTTGCATGAGGCGGTGTACTCCCCGCCACAGTTCAGCTCCTGATAAACGTTGTTGATGACCGCCGAACCCCAAACCTCGGCCAGTTCGCTGAGGTCCCCGGAGTAGAAGTTGGAGTCGTCACCACTGTAGCAGACCAGCAGGGCCCCTGGAGCCTGCCCACCAACGTCCTGCCCCCCCTCCGTCGTGTAGACGTTGCCGGCTATGATAGCGGCCATGGGCGTGACATGAGGGTCGAAGGGTGGCGCCTCGCCCTCGCTGTAAAGAATCCGACCCTGAAGGCCCTGATGGTCCCACTTGACAGGGGCGCCGTCGCGCATGCCCACAACTATGGCCTCGCCCTTGATTTCCAGGTACCCGTCGAGGAGGTAGCCGCTCAGGTCAAAGAGGCCGTGCAGGTTGGCCCCCCTGTACCAGTAGGCCTCCGACATGACACCCGACCTGATCGATCCCCGCTCCTGGCGCCTCCACTCCTCGATGAACCGCACGTTGGCCAGGGCCGCCACCGCAGCAACAGCAGACTCAGGCAGGGCCACGACCATTTGCCTGGCCCGGTCGGCGCGCTCCCGAATGATTGCTCCCTGGGCTTGGAGGCACCCTGATGCCGCATAGACGTTGCAAGTCGCTCCCAGTCCTATCCGGACCCTGGCAAGCCCTCCGGGCAATATTGCCTCCTGGCTGATCCAGCCCCTGTACAAGGCTTGCGACACTTTGTCCCGCCAGTCTATCTCTTCGAGGCCCGCCACAAAGCCCAGTTTCCGGAGTGGCGGAATTGTATCCTGGCGTACACGGACAACGAAGGTATTATTCGTGAGGTAGTCTTCCACGTCGGCCCCGATGAATTCCAGCTTCTTGAGGTCCCGCTTGGTAAGTGTGCGTGTGAACTGCACGTAGATACGGCCTGTTTTGCTATCAAGCCGGATCGGTTTATGTTTGTCTGGAATGAAGTACCGGGATTTCAGTTTGACAACTCGCTGGTCCATTCCCGGTGTCGGTGGCATTGTTACAGCATACGTCTCATCCCCGAAGCTGCTCGGCAGCGTTTTTATGACGCCACCGGGACCCGCCTCTCCGCCGCCTTGCTCGCATCGGCAAAGACTACCGAAGGTACGATGAGTAGTGCCGTGATGATGAGTCCCCCCGCTACGATTGCCGACGTCGTGCGCTGTTTCATCTTGGCGCCCCCTTTGGATCACTTAGTGCGCCCTGTTCTCCCTCTCCGACGTGCCCCGTGCAATAGGTGCGCCGGTCCAACGATTCATCTTGAGATGTAAAGCGCGCTGGCGGTGATGTCAAGACCTTTTTTGCTGCCTGTGCGAACGGAGAAGCGGCGAATTCGAGCACGGGGAATACTTCTGCGTTAGGGCAGCGAACGGCACCTATGAGAACAACGAAAGAACGTCCGAGAAAAGAGATTCTCGCCGCGGAGCCAACTCGTATAAACACCGTCGCAGGATTCATCCTCGGCGACTTCCCAGTGCAGGAGGTCTGTGCTCGTCTGGATAACGTAGGTTTCACCGGCGATGTCGTTCCAGGTGAGCGTCATCGGGTCAGCATTCCTTTGAGGGCGCCTGGCGTTGCGCGCAGTACAAACTGCGTGCTCCTTCCGGCGAGACCACGAGGAACATTCACCAAGACGGCGACAACACCCTTGACGGGTGCGGCTACGTATGAGTGGGTGGATTTGTCAAGCGTAACGCCGCCGTCCGGGCGGCGGAGGGGAAAAGGGGGGAGGAGGGTAACGCAAAGGCGCAGAGTCGCAGAGAGCTGGATGAGAAGAACTCCGCGGTCGCCTGCCGTGGCATGGGCATGTTGCCCATGATGCTTCACGGGTCCCGCCTCCAGCGGGATGCCACGCCTATCCGCCCTCAGAGGGGTGAGGGACGGGATTTGCCTCACCCTCCCGGTTCGTCCCTCGGAAACACGCAGCCTGCGACAAGCAAGCCAAAGCGAACTCTCTCACCACTCAAACGTAGCCACACCCTCCTCGCCAAACACAAACTCGCGGGAGCGTTTAGCGTGACCTATTCCTCTCCTACTATCAAAACATAGGTTTGCCCCCCTTTCGCCAGAACAACCCTGTCTTCTGCAATCTGCTTGACGAGATAGCCCTTGATAGTCTCCCCTTCTCTGAGAACGGCGGCGTTAATCAGCACAACAGGTTCGCCATCCAGGGAAGAGATTCCCTTGCACACCAGCGGTGGCTTCGGGACAGGTTTCTCGGCGCTCGCGTGCTCGTTCACGAAAAAGGGGTCTCTTCCCCAGGGCAATGATGCCCTTTGCCTCTGCCGCTCTTTTCTCGTCGGGTCGGCTCGCGCTGCCTTAGATTTAAGGTCATTTATGCGAGCCAGAACTTTTTTTGCGCCCGGCGGCGGGCCAGTGGGTTCCTCGGGTGCCTTCCTATTCGCGGCGTTGCCCTTTCCTCCGAGCTTCGCCAGCACCACTACCACCAACACAATCACCAAGGCGGCGGTGACGATGGCCTCTATCGTGCCTTTCTTCAAAGTCATCCCTCCCACATTCGCTCATTGCGGAAAGAGGCTCGCCGTCACTGTCAACTCCCCTGTGAGCATTTTTGCCTCTTTTTCCGCTGGGGCATTCTGACGCCTCAGGCTTATTTCCTCGACCGCGATGGTCTCTCCCGCGTCCCGGATAGCCTCAACGTACGCCGCGAAGGAACGATAGGAACAAGGCATCCGCACGCTGAAAGAGATTTCCTTTCCGGGCCCACTGCTCTCGCCCGCGGTCTCGCCGTCCACATTTCTCGATATGAATACATCGGCGCCGGTTCTTCTGGCCTCGTTGACCAGAACTTCCGCGACATCGCGGGAAGTTGACCACGCTCCCACCTTTTCCTTTATTACCTTCAGCCTTTCTCTGTGTTCCTCCACTTTCCGGCGGAGTCCCGGGAAGCTCGCTATTCTCTTCGCGGTGTTTTTCACACTCCTTGAAAGCGAGCTCGCCTCCTCTCTCGACCGAGCAACGGCTCTTTCCGGCGGGCGGAAAATCGAAAAGTAGAATACGACCAGAACCACTCCGCTCAGTGCCATCGAAAGCAAATCCCTGTTCCTTTTAGTCATCGCTGCCATCGTCGTACCTCAATAGGCCAAGGCGCAGTTGATCTCGAATTTTATTTCCGCTCGCCCGCTTTCCCCGGCCTGGCGGGTCTCCCTCGGACGCAATCGCACGTCTTTTAAGAAGGGCGACTCCTCCAGGCGCAGCAGGAATTCCGAAACCTCGAGGTTCTTCGCAATAGCTTCTTCCAACACTTTCCCCCGCAGCACGATGCTTTTGCCCTTGGAATCCGGCGCCGGCGACATCTCGCTCAACACAATATTCGCAGGTATGATGTTGCTGATCTCCTTGAGTACGCCAGCCCAATCGGTGCGTTTCTCGCTTCTTTCGGCGAGCGCTTTCTCGACAGACTGTAATTCATTGCGTAGGCGGCTCAGCATTTCGACCTCGGCGAGCCCGTCCTGCATGAAGGAGAGAGCCTCCTTTTGCAAGGCGAAGGTCGTTTTTAGCCCCCGCAGTTCCTTGCCGGCTTGCCGGCGCCCGTAGAACATCAAGACAAGACCCGCAATGAGCAGAACCTGAAACAAGTTCTTGATACGGGCGATTCTCCTGTCGGTGACCACCTCCGCCGGCAAAAGGTTTATCTGCCTTCCATCGTCGAGCGCTGTGCCGACCGTTGCCGCCAGGGCCATCGCGTCATCCTCAAACCGCTGTCCCACCGATTCCGTCGAGAATCTGACGCATTCCGCGACCGGCACGTCTTTCACATCCATTCCGAGCTGCCGCGTGAGATAAATAGCCAGGTTCTTCAATTTGGCGCCGCCGCCGCACAAATACAACTCCTGCACGCCCCCGGAATGGAACAACTGTCTGTAATACTCGATTGAGCGTTTGACTTCGAGCACTAACCGCTCAATCTGAGGCCTCAGCATGGCAGAGAAACGAGCCGCTTCCTCGCTCCGAAGCCCGACCCCGTCGCCGTTCACGAGAATCCCGTAGCGGCGCTTCATCCGCTCCGCCGCCGAAATGTCGAGGAACTCTCTTGTCGCCTCTCTGATGGGCATCTCCGTGAGGGCTTTTGTAAAAGCGTTGCCCCCAGTGCGAATCTCTCTCGCAAAATGAAGATGCCCGTCCCGAAAGACTCCGATGGCGCCCCTCGCCGCGCCGATTTCCAGCACCGCTATGCACTTCCCCGAGGCGAATTTTCTCTCCCGAATCAGGTTCTCAATAACTCCGCCCCAAACATTGACGCCCGTGGTTCGCAAGCCCGACGCTTCGACCATCCTCGCCAATGTTCGCGGCATTTGCTTGCCGGTAACGACGAGCTGAACCACCACATTCCCATGGCTCCCTCCGGGAACCTCTGGCGTGACGTGGAAATCGAACGACAACGGCTGCTGAGCGCCCCCCAGTTTGTTCTTGACGTGCATGCGCACAGCCTGCGCGAGCTCCTTGCCGGTCACCTGCGGCAGTTGCAGTGTGCTCTCCCCCATCGCCCCCGTCGGCAGGCAGCAATAAGCTGCGGCTCGCCTGACGCGATTCTGCCGGAGGAAATCTCGCACAGTCTCAACGACGAAGCTCTCTCGCCCGGCGAGGTTCTCGCCAGCTTCCCTCGGAAACTCTTTCAGCAAGAAGTCGGACAGGACGGCGCCGCGCCCATTTCTCCGCAGAAGGGCGATTTTCAAATTCCGGCTGCCGATGTCGAGTCCGAGCACTCTTCCCGATTCCATCTTCACAATCCTCTGGTGCGCGGCTTTCTCAAAGATTCATCCCATTCGCCGCGCCGCCCATAAAATGATTGGCCCGAGCAATGCCATCACGGAGCCCGCGATGTTCCTGTTTCATTTCACCTCAACATACAGCTTGCTCGCATTCTCCTTAGTTCGCTGGCTACTGCGCAATCCTCACCGCAGACGAATAGCAAAAGTTTTCGCCCGCAAGGTCCTCCATCTCTATTCTGAGGACGTAATCCCATCCTCCCGTTGGAACATCTGACCAGCCCTCCGGCGGGTCTTGTCCTGAAACCGGAATCGTGATGTCCGCGTCGTAGCGCCCTCCGCCGACGGCGGAAAAAGCGTCCGCGTTGGAATACTCCTCGTCACCAAAGAGATCCAGGAGTTTCAGCTTCCCTTCGCCGGCCTTCAGCGCGCCCGACAAACGCTCCGTCCACACTCGCAGAAAGTACGTTTGCCCCTGGCTCAGTTGCCACCGCCTCAGCCCTTCCCCCTCCTCACCCCTCGCCGCGGACGTCTCATAGATTCTCGCCACCGGCTGAGGCATCCCAATGTGTATTGCTTGAAGAAGGGTAAAGGCCGAGGACTCCCCGGATTCCCCGAATACAAGGACCGTCGTTTCTGGGTATTGTATCTCTCCGGCGAAAAAGGTAATCGTGAAGGACGTATCACGCATGTCCCTCTTCTGGGCCGATCCCGTGCGTGTCGACCGAAAGTTCAGAATGTGTAACCTAAAGCTCGCGCCATCAGGGATAGAGACGGTCTTTCCCTGATTGAAAACGACCTTCTCTCCGCTCTCCGCTCTTTCATCGTCATACACCCACACAGCCTGATAATTCTCCCCTCCGCGGATGTTTATGTTTATCTTCTGATAGTACGCTTCAGGCTCATCCCAGCTCGCGATCATCGCCGTCAGAACGACGGTCTGCCCCGTGTTGTTCCGGATATCGCATCTCACGTCGTCCCTGTGCGTATCGTCCTTTTCCTGTCTGCTGTCCGGGACGTAATCGAGCCCGCTCACCCGGGTAGTCTCGATCTCCACTTCCAAATTGACGAAGCAATCTTTCCATTCCTTCCCGCCATTGTCCGCCTCCGGAAGCCGGAAGACCGCCTCCAACCAGTCATTGTCGGCATCGTACCTGAAAGCATCCGGTTTCCACAGCTCGGGCAGGCTCGTTGAACCGTCGAGGCGCTCCAATTGAATCGTGTTCGTTCGGTCAGGGTGGAGTTCTATCCCGCTGACACGAATGTACACGCGGTCCCCCTGTCCTGCCCCCTGGCCGTCGCTCGAGGGATTGTCAAACCTTGTCGTCATGACAAAGAAATTCGCTTGGGAGACGAGCAAGCGGTTATCCGAAATGTACGCGCTCACGGCGCCCTCCGCCGCCAGCGGACCCCGCCGCACAAACCTCTGCCTGACGGCAGCGCTCCTTCCGAAAACGCCTTCGCATTGCAGCTTCTTCTCATCCGAGGAAACACTTGTCACCTCTACGCTGAAACTTCCTCCCGCGAAGTCCTTATCCTCTACACCGGACCAGGTGTCCCAGCCCGACGTTCGGTTCATCTTCCTTATGGCGAAACTTTCCGCCGCGTCGGCGATGCTCTCCGCTCTCGCCATTTCGACTCTATTTGCAGATAACGTTCCCTCCTCCATGACCATAGAGACGATTCCCGATGCCATCACAGCCAACAGCAGAATCATCAGAAACGTCGTCGCCAGTGCCAAACCTTCTCGACGAGACATACCCCTTGAAGTTACCACCGTCGCCCTCCAGCAGATGTGCGCATCTCTCTTTCCTCTTCGCCTTCAGACAGCCTCAACAGAATCGTCACCAGCGCCGGCCCCCCTGAGAAACTCACCTCGTCCACATTCTCTGCCAGAAGCACCCCCTCCTCTGGAGCATCATCAATTTTCCTCCGAAGCTCCCTTTCCCCTTCAACGTAGTAGTAATGCACCTTCTCAACAACATCGTCCTCATCAATGTCGTACATTACTGTGATCTCGGTCGCCCCTGATAAAGGCAAGGACCCTTCGATCCATTTCGCGCCACGGATAGAACTGGCAATCTCCCTCAAGGTGCTCTCGGCCTCATAAACGAGGTCCTTCCTCGTGTCCAGCACCTCGTACCCTTTCAAGGCTACGCCAAACAGACTTGCAAACATCGTCGCGAGAACCGACATAACGGTTATGACCATCACTATTTCAATCAGCGTGAAGCCACGTTTCTCTTCCGCGATTCTCACCCTCCTTCTCCCTCTGCGCCTTTGCGCCTCTGCGTTTCACCCTCCCTAATCCACGTGGCATGGGCATCTTGCCCATGACGATTCACGGGCGGGACGCCCGTGCCACGGCTACCGCAGAGACCCGGAGACGCGGAGTGTTTGCTGCATTCCGTATCACCAGCCGCAGACAACCGATTTGAGAACCGACACCGCTTCCCCGCCCACCGAGACTCGCACGGTTATGCGCTTGAAGCCCGTCGGCGAATCGCTAACCTCATCCAGGGTTCCCCCCTTCACATAGTTGACAGAGGTCGAAATGGTGTAACCGCTGAAACCGGTAGCCGTCTCGCTCCATCCGTCGAAATCGTCCACGTCGTCAAAAGTCGTCTTATCGCCTGCGTCCTCCGACGCATCCGTTCCGAGGCTCTCGCTAAAGGGAGTAACGTACTGTTCGTCAAACCTCTTGCTCTTGGTCTCATCCATAAGCCCCTGCGCGAGAAAGGCAGCGACGGTTCTGACCTCCGCCTCCGCGTAGCCGCTCATGGCGCTGAGATACAGCGATACAAAACCTCCCGCCCCAATGCCGGCGACCACGATGGCCGTAACGGCTTCAATCAACGTCATTCCTTTTTTAGAAGCGCCCTTCATTCTCATGTTTTCCCGTTGGCCCTGGTGAGGCCTGCATTCATTAAATCCGGGTCTGCATGTGATCGTCACTCCACGAAAGCTTTTCCCGTCTGAGAGGCGATAGTCACGGTTTCAGTTCTGCCGTTTCCGTCCTGAATAACTACGACTCCATCCTCTGTAATTTCCTCGCCTTCGGTGTCCAGGGGCGAGCCAAGGGAATTGAAGCCAACCTCAGACTCTCCTCCTATGTTGACCTCAGACAATGACAATCCCGGATATTCCTCTTCGATGTCCACTTCCGTTTCAAATTCTGACGTGAGATAGCTGAGCGGCGTACTGTACCTCTCTTCATAGAGGGCATAGCTATTGCCGTCGACATCGAACACAACATAGAGTGTTGACCTCCGCGAGATCGCCAACTGTCGGCATAGCCGCAGGTGCCAAACGATCTTCCTGCTAAGCGCTCGCAGTTTGGCGTCGGCGTAATAGCCGCTGATCTTCGGCATAACCAGCACTGCGACAATCGAGAGCAGCACGCACGTCATCACTGCCTCTATGAGCGTGAACCCTTTTCGTCCCGGAATCGTCAAGCTGCTCTCCTTTCCGCTCAATCTACCTTTCCCATTACATCGCGTGTGCCTGCCCCCCTTACGTCCGAAGGGCCGAACACGGGCCCTTCAGGCACAACCTGGTTCCGACTTACAAGGTTTTCCGTACTCAGGTCATCTCCAACAAGAAGCCTCTCGATCCGCGAACCAAGCAGGCGGCATCCTGGGTCATTCTGTTTGCAGAACATAAACTGCCGCCGGGCGTCGCCTGTCCTGCCAAGCCTCAGGTACGTCAAACCAAGTTTGTGTCTGATGGCCACTGAAGACGGCGCCAGCTCCCGCGCCCGCTCGAAACACCTCGCAGCTTCAAGAAGACCTTCCCCCGTTCCACGGCGGAACAGAAAGATGCCAAGCCCCACCCATGCCGAAACGTCGTGAGGACTGAGCTCGACAGCCTTTCGATACTCCTTTCCGGCCTTTTTCGCGAACTCCGTTATCGCACCGAGCCGTGACAGCGCAGAATAGGACCGCGCGAGATTCAAGTGGTATCTTGGAACGTACGGACAGAGCCGCGAAGCTCTCTCCATGTGCCGCGTGGCCTCTTTCCCTTTCCCCTTCTCCAGCAATCTTGCAGCTTTCCGAGTCTCAATGTCGCCAAACCCGACGGAAAGAACTAACAAAACCACAATCGCCGATACCGCCACGCCGGCTGCACACACCGCCCTTCTCAAGAACCGGCCTGTCCTTCCGACGGCTCTTTTTTCAGCGGACACTTCATCTTTTCTCCGTGTCTCCCTTGAGATGGCCGTTTGACAACCCATCACCAAAAAAGCCAAACACATCGTCCCCGGAACAAGCAGACTGAAGTCAAAAAAGCTGTGCACAAAAAGTCCCAGCAGCCCGGAGACAATTCCCGCCGACAGGCAAGCCGTCTTCGTTCTTAGGGCGGCCTTCATGCACTTCCAGCCCTGGCCAAGCGCCGCCAGCAAAAGCCATCCCAGTGCAAGAAGCCCTACCACACCCATTTCGCAAAGAATCTGCAAGTAGTCGTTGTGGACGAAGTTTGTTGGAGGGTGTGACCTTGTCATGGGTCTATACTTCACCAGCAACAAGGAGAACGTCCCCAATCCAGTTCCTCCCACTGGATGGTCTTTCCACGCCGAGTGGGCCACCTTCCATAACCCCCATCGCCCTATGGGGCTGAGATTATCGGAGGCGACGCCGGTCGCTCGACGGGCGAAACTTCCCTTCATAACCAGCGAGTTGTGAGCCAGGAACAAGACTGTAGCGGCCGCTAAGATGACTCCCAAATGAACCATGCCTCGCCGGATGTGTGTTGGGGCATATCGGATCAAAAGCAACGCGAAGACTACGGCGCAGACCGCAAAGCTTGCAATTCCTGCCCGAGAGTACGTCGCCAGCAAGGCCAGATAGGTGATTGCCACACCAAACCCTAACCCGGCTTTAACCCATCCTTTTGGTGTCATTAAAAAACCTGCCATTGCCGGGAAGACCGACAGTAAAAGGAAACTCGAGAAGATGTTGGGAGTCGAGAAGACAGCTTGAGCTCTGCACGCATTCTCCTCCGGGAACTGTCCCCTCCCCGTGAGGTACTGCCAGATGCCGAACCCGGAAAGAAGAAGTGTCCACACAAACACCGAGAGAAACAGGCCCTCAATGTCCTTCCTGCTGAAACTCCGCACTGCCGCGAAGAACATCACCCCATAAATCATCACCTTCACGAGGTTGTAGCCCGTCGAGAAACGGTCTATGGAATAGGTCAGAGATGCTAAACACACCAGCGAAAATAGTCCAAGAGGCACATTCAGTCCCGTCCGAGGGAAAAGCCGATCCCCGGCTCGGAGGTTCTTCAGGGCCCGCCAGAACAACAGACCGCCGCAGATGACGGTCAGCGCCGCAAATGGAAAAAAGTCTTGCCCACCCCAATCGAAAGCAGAAACAACAATGGCCGCCAGAAGAACTCCTTTGAGCCTTCCGCGGGGACCGCCCAGAGGGGTCTTAACGCCCCCCGGTTGCGCTATCGGTAGTGTCCCGCCAAGGTTTTGTTTCACAACTTTACGAGGACGACCCGGCCCTGAATGCGGCGGCACAGGACATCCCTTCTGGACATTAACTGAAAGGCCAGCATCTTCTACCATGTGCAAGCGTTAACCTCGCAAATACTCTGGTGCGGATCATTCGCCGCCAGCACGCCAGCGCGGCACAGGGCTGTTCGCCCCCGGGGAAGCTTCTTGCGTCCGGCGCCTCTGGATCCCAATCAGCGATGGAATCCGAGACACCGGACGCAGCAGACGCTCCACGATACGCCTCAATGCGAGTGTCTGGTGACGACTCCGTTTGTTATCACGTAAGCAGTCCCCACGGGGCACGTCGGAACTGCCCCATCTGCGAACCACGCCGCCTTGACGTCTCCAATCGCGTCAATATCGTCCATCCAATCTGCGTTTGGGCTGCTCCCCGCCAGTTGCGAGGCATACTGAATCAGGACAGCCGTTTCGATTGCCCCGGCGTTGGCATCGCACGCCGCCTGATTCGCCTGGTCCGTGAGGCCCACAAATTTCGGGACGGCGACCGCCGCCAGAATCCCGAGAATAGTGATGACCATGATCAACTCGATCAGCGTAAATCCCTTCCTTCCATTCGCATTCATGCTCCGTTCCTCCTTTCGCTTTGCTACCAGAACAACGCAGGGACCCCCTCACCCGGCCTATTTACGCAACTGCCGCGCCGGGATGCACGCCGCGGTGAGCGCGGCGCTGAAAACCACCTCGCACTTCTTGCGTAATGATTTCTCCCGGAGACGGTTTCGACTTCCAAAAGCTTTCCCGTTACAGCATCACACGGCGAATGTTTCGGCATGCGCCCCCGAGGGCTCGGCGCCGTTTCTCGCCTCCTCACGAGGCAGTTGCATCGTCGTGAGACACGTTGTTGTTTCATCATGTATTACCTCAATGCTTGAATAGCTTTATCATGTCCCAGAGAGGAAGGAAGATGGCCAGCATCAGCCCAAGGACTCCTACCGCCATGATTGCCAGCAGCATCGGTTCGATTAGGGTCGTCAGATTCTTGACCTTATACCTTATCTCCGCGTCATAGTGGCGAGAGACCTCCTCCATAATTGTGTCCAGCATGCCCGATTTTTCTCCCATGGCCACCATTTGGCCGACCATAGGTGGGAAAACCTTGCTTCCGACCAGCTCAGGCGATAGCCCACTCCCTTCCTCAACGGACCGAAGAAGAACATCAACTTCTTCCTCCACCAGAGCGTTCCCCACAGCCCCAGCAGCCACTTGCAGAGAGCGTGTGATCACCAGCCCGCTTCTTTCCAACATGGCCATCATCCGCGAAAACCTCGATACTGCAATCTCGTTCACCAGCTTCCCCAAAACAGGCACCTTCGACAAAAACTTGTGCCACAGACGCCGTCCTTTCGCGGTTCTCACAAGGCGTGCAAAAGCGATGCCCGCGCAAACCGCCCCGACAATGACCAGATGCCAGTAGCTCCTCGCAAAACCGCTGATAGCAATCAAAACCCTCGTGGGCAGTGGCAACGCGGTCTGAAATCGGGCATATAGAGCCGCGAACTTCGGAACCACAAAGCTCATGACAAAAACGACCGAGCAAAACATCGCCACAATCACCATCACCGGGTAGCGCACAGCGGACTTAATCGCCGCCTCCATTTCTACCTCATGTTCGAGCACCTCGCTGAGGCTGTCGAGCACATGATCGAGCGTCCCGCTGATCTCTCCTCCCTTGATGGTGCTGATGTAAAGCTCTCCGAACACCTTCACGTGAGACCGCATCGCTTCAGAAAGTGTGTTTCCCTCTTCCACCTCTGAATAGAGCGCCTCCACCGTGCTCTTCAATTTCGGATTTGCCGTCTGCTCACGAATCGCCCCGAGCACATCAAGAACCGGCACCCCCGCCCTCAAAAGTGACCGCATCTGCCTCGTAAAAATAAGCAACTCCTTTTTCTTGACTCGCTTGAAAGCCGATAGTATGTCTCCCTCCCACTTCTTCTTGCTTCGGGTGAGTTCCCGCACATCCAGAGGCAGTTGCCCCTTCAGCGACAGCTTGCCGAACACATCCTGCTCCGAAACCGCCTCAATGGTTCCGCTCACGGTCCGGCCCGAAACGTCTTTTGCTTTGAAATTGAATGTAGGCACGATGATTCGTCCGCCTTCAGTTCCGCTCTCCGAAGTCTATGTTGTACCTCTCCGCCCCGCCGAGGCGGGGTCGCCCTCCCCCCATACCAAGCCCTCTGGCGGCCGCGGACACGTTCCCGCTTGCTTCCTCCAGGGCACATCTCATCGCCCATCCCTCGCTATAAGTAGAACGGAGTGCCCTTTCACGGAGAGACCTTCCCTTTTTCACGTTTTGACAATTGCCCTTCGGCGCGCCAGCATTATTCGCGGGCCCGGTTCTCACGAATCCACGATGGTTTTCTTAACCGGCTCACCATGTTTGTTGCTTTTCGCCTGGACCCACTCCAAGTACTGTCCCACAAATAGAATGAAGGCCGAGACCGTCGCGCAAAGCATGAGAACCGCGGCCTTCGTCTTGTCCAACACTTCTCCATACAGCGAAAAGCTCAACGCCGCCGCCACGAGCAGGAAAAGAATTGCCCCCACAATCGTGACTGTCTTTCCGACATGTCGTTCGCTCTGCATCTTCAAAACCTCCTCACTTCACTTGAGCTCATAAGCCCACCGTCTATTGACACCATCAGGCGCCGGTTCCTTATTCCCGTTTCATCCAATCGCTTCCATTTCGAAGTAGTGCTCCTCTCGCACAGGGGGACGGTCGCCTCTCACTCTCGCGCAACCCAGCCAGCTATCTCTTGGGCATAGGAGTCAACGTTCACTTCGGTGTTCTGCGGCTCGCGGGCGTAACGTTGCTCTCCCTCTGCGGCTGATTTTTTTTCGACGGCTCGCTCACCGACGGCGCCTATATCCACCCTTGCCTCCGTGACCCTTGTCGCCTCCTCGATGGTGGTGATGCCCGCCAGCGCTTTCTCCAGTCCATCCTCGCTTAATAGCCGCATACCTTTCTTTCTTGCTGCCTCCCGAATCGCTCCGACACTCTCCTTGCGGAGGATCATATCGCCGATAGATTCGTCCAGCTCCATAACCTCGAAGATGCCGATTCGTCCCGAATAACCCGTTCCTCGACATGCGTTGCATCCAATTCCCCGATGAAACCGGGCGTCCTTTCCGCCATTCAGCCCCCATTTTTTCAAAATCTCCGCTGGCGGGCGGTAACTTTCCTTGCACGATTCGCATATCTGGCGGACCAGCCTCTGAGCTATCACTCCTATCACGGATGCCGAAACGAGAAACGGCCCCACACCCATATCGGTGAGCCGAACAACCACTCCTGCGGCATCATTGGTGTGCAGCGTGCTCAGCACAAGATGGCCCGTCAACGCCGCTTGAACCGCTATCTCCGCGGTAACCCTATCTCTTATCTCGCCGACCATTACCACGTCGGGGTCCTGCCGGAGAATCGCCCGCAGCCCATTGGCGAAAGTGAGGTTGGCTCGCGGATTCACCTGAATTTGCCTTACCAATTCCATCCGGCACTCGACAGGGTCTTCGATGGTCACAATATTGCGGCTGCTGGAATTGATTCGCTGCAGGGCTGAATACAAGGTGGTTGTCTTCCCGCTGCCCGTCGGGCCGGTCACCAGAACCATCCCGTACGGCCTCGACAACATACCCTCTATTCGCTTCAGGTTCCTTTTTGATAGGCCCAGGTGCTCCACCCCTATCAGAATCCTCTTCGCGCTATGCAGCCGGAGGACAGCATTCTCCCCGTGAACTGTCGGCACGATGGACACCCTCACGTCAATCTCTTCCTCGTCCACCGACAGACGAAAGTGCCCGTCCTGTGGCGTCCTCGTTTCGGTGATGTCGAGGTCTGCGAGGACTTTTATCCTCGATATGATAGCCGACTGCAAACCCTTCGGCGGCGAAGGGACGTCATAGAGGACGCCATCAATCCTGAACCTTATTCTCAGAACTTCCTCGTCCGGCTCGATGTGAATATCGCTCGCGGAATCTCTCACGGCGGTGACGACAATCAGGTCAACAAGTTTTGAGAGGGGTGTCTTCGTCCCGGCGGGGCCAGGTCGTTTTCCCTGCTCTCCTTCCTCCGAGCCCGCCTCGACCCTCATCTTTTCCATAAGGCGAACCAGAGAGGTGTTTCCGTAATACTTCTCGATGGCCCGGAGAATATCTTCACCCGCGGATAAGTAGGACTCTATCTGGAGCCCGGCGGCGAGACGAAGTTCGTCTATTGACACCATGTCTGACGGGTCCGCCATGGCCACGGCAAGGGAATCACCCACTTTGAAGAGGGGAAATACCGTGTGCCGCCTCGCCAGCTCCTCCGGGACGAGATTCACCAACGTCGGATCAACGAAGTATGTCGCCAGGTCAACATATTGAATGCCCATCTTCCCTGCCAACGCGGTGTAAACGTCGTTCTTTCTGGCGAGTCCCAGTTCCACCAACACGTGCTCCAGAGGCTTTCCCGTTGACGACGAAACCTCCAGCGCACGCCGGAGCTGTTCCTCCGTTATCTCTCCCGACCTTATCAGTCCGTCGGCAATGTCGTTTTGTTCTTCAGGCGATACCACAATAACTTCTCCCTACACGTCGCTGAAACGGAAATACGGCCGCACCCAAAAGTAGCTGTGTGGCTCTATACCACGATTCGATTCTGCTCTGCGCTCTTGGCGTCTTGGCGAGAGAAGATGGGAGAGAGGAAACCCCTCGCAAAGGCGCAAAGCTCGCTAAGAAAAAGGCGGACGGAAGACCTTTACAGACTCCGCTTTGCCTCAGCCCGGCAAACATATTCCCTGACCTTTTTCACCAGCTCGTCCAAATCAACTGGCTTCACAAGGTACGCATCTACTCCCATCTCCTTCCCGAGAGCTTTGTCCGCTTCTTGGGACCTGGCCGTCAGCATGATGATGGGAATATCTCGGTACTTAGGGTCGAACTTGAGAAGGCGGGACACCCTGAAACCATCCATCTTGGGCAACATCACGTCCAAAACGATACATTCCGGTTGCCCGCAACGGGTTTTCGACAGCGCCTCCTCCCCATCTATCGCTGTCTCCACATCAAACCCTTCGTACTCCAGCCGGTCTTTCACCGTCAGCAAGGTCACGGGGTCATCTTCCACAACCAATACCTTCTGCCGTTGCACCTTCCGCCTCCATTTGTTCCGCCGGTTTCAAACGGCTGCGTCGTTTACTCTCGTCCGCTTCCGCTCGCTTCGGCAACGTGAACGCAAACCTGCTTCCTCTTCCCTCTTCGCTCTCCGCCCAGATGCGCCCGCCGTGCATTTCCACAAGCTGCTTGGCAATCGCCAGACCGAGTCCCGTCCCTTTCGCCCCGGCGCCCTCTTCTCTCTCCACCTGGTTGAATCTCTCAAATATCTTCTCTCGCTCCCCTTCGGGAACTCCTCGCCCCGTGTCGCTTACCGCGACCTCTATTTCTTCCACTCTATCGGCGATTTGGATGGCAACCCTTCCTGCTTCGGGAGTGAACTTGAGCGCATTCTCGACGAGATTGTTCAGGACTTGCTCGAGCCTCATGGCGTCAACGTCAACCCAAACCTCCGAAGTCGGCAAAGAAGCCTCCAGCGACACCGCCTTCTCCCGAGCCACAGGCTCGAACGTTCCCACCACACGACTGAGGAGCTCCCTGATGTCGGTTGGCGACCGCTTCAGCGATAAACTATGTGACTCGACCTTCGACAGACATAAGAGGTCGTCAATCAGTCGGGCCAATCGCTCGGCGCTTTCCTCGGCCATCTGCAAGTACTGCCTCTGTTTTGGCGAAAACTCCCCCGCCACGCCTTTCAGGAGGTTGGAGGTTATGTACTTGATGCCGGTCAAGGGCGTCCTCAGCTCGTGCGATACCGTGGAGACGAACTCCGATTTCAGCCGATCTAACCGGCGCAGCTCCTCGTTGACCTTAAGCAAAGCCTGCTCCGCCTGCTTGCGCTCGGTGATGTCGCGCAGCGATGCCAGCCACGCGCTTTCTCCCAGCCAGTCAATTTGGACGACGCGCATCTCTGCCGCGCGGACCGCCCCGGTGGGCCAGACAATGTCCACCTCCGTTGTTTCGCCCCCGACAACAGGAAAGCCAAACAGCTCCCCTATAAGATCGTCTGCCCTGCGCGCGAAAAGCCGCTGCGCAGCGGGGTTGGCAAAGCGAACAACTCCGCCTCCATCTGCCACCACCATCGCATCCGCATTCCGCGTTATCACATTGCGGAAATGCTCGTGGCTCACCTCCAACTTCCGGGTCTTCTCCTGCGATTCCGTCAGGAGCCGATGCCGCTCAAGCGAGTAGCGGATCACTCGACACAGCATGGCGCTGTTCAGTTGGGTCTTGAGCAAACATTCCTGCGCACCTTCTTGCAGCGCCTGAATCGCCACGGACCCGTCCTGGAGGCCGGTCACCACTACGACAGGCACGTCCGGCGCCTCCCCATGGAGCCTCTCCAGCGTCGTCAGTCCCCGGCTGTCCGGCAGCAAGAGGTCCAGGAGCACAATGTCTATTCCGCCCTCGGCGAGACGCTCCAGGCCCGGCGCCAGCCGGTCAACCCAAACAACTTCGAACCGGCTCTCGTCGGCCTCTGCCAGAAGGTCACGCACCAATTGAGCGGTAACTGGATTATCCTCTACTAACAAGACTTTCACCTGGTCTCTATCCATTCCTGGACTTGAATCCGCTTGGCGGTTCGCGGCATGTGGCGCCCCGCGCCCTTGGCCGCTGTCCTCAACCCGCGCGCCTGTCACTCTCCTCAAACAGGCCGCTGATACGCTCGACTTCTCCTGTCGCCACATGCTGGGGCATGCCGGATATGATGCCTGTTACGTTGCGAAACGCCTTGCCGATGTGCATTCCATTGCCGTCAATGGTGTACTCACGGATTTGCTTGTCGTGCATCGAGCCGCGCATCTTCAAGACGGTTATGCCCCGCCGCATTTCGCCAAACATCTCCACGTACCGAAGCAGGATGATCGAGTCGGTGATGGTGGAAATATGAGTTTCCGTGACCGAGGTGCCGCCCATCAGGTTCGGCGTGACGGCCGTGAACAGACCGGCCATCTCTTTCTTCTTGATGAACGACGAGATGGCGATAACGAATTCGCGGAAGGTCTTGACCGAGGAAACCCGCTCTAAGGCGGAAAGACTGTCAAAGGCGATCAGTTTGGGGTCGAACTCTTCGATTGCTTCCTTTATCCAAAGGAGGTGATCCTCCAAGCTGGCTGTCTCGGGGTATGTGGAGACGACTTTGAGCAATCCCTTCTTTTCCAAAGCCTCGAAGTCGATCCCCCAGCCGGCGGCGTTGCGGAAAAGCTGGTCCCGGCTTTCCTCAAACGCCAGCAACAGGCATTTCTCACCGTTGGCCGTTCCGCCGGAGATGAACTCGGTGCCCATGAGCGTCTTTCCGGTTCCCGTAGCGCCGGACACTAAGATAATGGAATCGCGGAAATACCCACCGCCGCACATCTCATCGAGCTCTTCCCGGCCCGTGCTGATTCGCACGTTAGACGACCTCTGGTCCAAGCGAATCCCGGAGAGGGGAATCACCACGATTCCTTTTTTGGAGGAAATCGTGAACGGGAATTCGCCCTTGTCGTGGCTTGTTCCCCGGAACTTGAGGATCTCGACAGTCCGGCGGCGCTTCTCCTCATCCAGGACATTGCGGAGAATGATTACGTTATCCGCGACGAACTCCTCCACACCGTGCCGGCAGATGTCGCCGTACTCATGTGTCCGCTCCCCCGTCACAATGGCCGTGACCCCCATTCTCCTCAGCGCGGAAGCGGCCCGAAATAGCTCACCGCGTATGAGACCGGCATCGGAGAATCGGGAAAAAACGGCGCCGATGGAATCCAGGGACACCCGTTTTGCATCAGTCTTCCGAACGGCGTGCTCGATTCGCGCAATGAGAGCTCCGAGGTCATAGTCTCCGCTTTCGATCGGCCTGTCATCCGGTTCAGGGGACACATCTACGAAGGCCCATTTACCCTCCGCCTCCCATCTTTGGATGTCCCACCCGAAGCTCAGCATATTCCTGCGGATGTCATCCGGGGTCTCCTCAAAGGTGACAAACACACCACTTTCGTCGGCTTTTCTGATGCCATCGGCCAAAAACTGGATGGCAAAAACCGTTTTGGCGCTCCCCGCCGTTCCGGCGACCAATGTCGTGCGACCTTTCGGCACACCGCCTTCAGAGACAAGATCAAAGCCCTCAATTCCCGTCTCTATCTTCCCGATCGGTTGTTGATTTTCGTTTCCGCTCATTCTTCATCTCCTTGCTGGCTTTGTGATTCAGCGCATGGCAGCAAGTCAAGCCCCAAGATCACCTTTTCGGTATCGGACAGGTCTCCGATAACCCGCCGAAGGGGTGACGGTAAGTTTTTGATGAGTGTGGGCGTGGCCAGGATCTTTTCGTCCTCCCCCAACTGTGGGCGTTCCAGAAGGTCAATGATTTCCAGCCCGTATTGACCTGCCAATTCCTCTTCACATAAACGGCGCAGGTTTGCGATGGCACGCTCAGACCTCAGAGTGCGCCCCGTGATATATAACCTCAGCACAAATTCAGGCATTTCCCTTCTCCTTTCCTATCTTTCTTTCTGTTTTTGCTTCTTGGTTTCCGGGCGGGCAACGCTTGCAAAACCCAGGGAGAAGTTTCGGTAGAATGAAACCAAATACCCCATGAGCTCGAGCAGCATGAGTCGCCCTTCCTCGATGTAAGCCTGAGCCTTAGCGCGAGCAACCTCGCTCGTTTTTCCTTTGAGGGCTGCGGTATGAATCTCCACCACGTCGCGCGGCCCGGCTCTCGACAAGCCGATCTCCGATGCCACGGAGCGAAGCTTCTCCTGAAGATTATGCTCCACCCTGTATGCCCTTTGTTCTAAGGCCAGGTCCATCAAGTCTCCGTATCGCTGCGCCAAACTACGAAACGTGTCCGGCCCGCTCTCTCGCAAGGGTTTCGCCCCAAATAGCCCTGCCGTGACAGCGGTTTGCCGGGAACGGGAAAGTTGCTCGAGGGAGACCATCTCCCTCTCCCGCTGCTCCCTCTGACGAGCTTCCTCCAATTCCGCCAGCAGCTTATGACGCTCAATCGCGTACCGTATGGCGCGCGCCAACAAGTGGCCTTCTACCTGCCCTTTGACCAGATAATCCTGTGCACCCGCATGAACTGCTCCTGCCGCCATTGTTTGATCGTCCATTCCGGTAAGCACAATAATCGGCACTCCCGGCGCCTTCTCGTGAGCTCGGACAAAGGTGTCGAGCCCCTGGCTGTCCGGCAGGGAGAGGTCCAGCAAGGCCACGTCGAACTCCTGTCCGGAAAGGCGCTCCAGGCCCGCCGAAAGCCGGTCCGCCCGGGCGAGCTCGAAGCCAGGAGAAGCCAGTCTGCACCCGTCCTCACCGACAAGCATTTCCTGTATCAGCAAGACGTCGTCGGGATCATCCTCGATGAGGAGGACACGGATTGCTCGCTTCTCTCGAACAGCCACCCTTTGCACGTGATTTAACCTTTCACGTCTGGGGGCAATTCAACCACCTCCAGCCAATAGGCGCCCAGTGTCTTGACTGCCTGCACTAATCCGGCAAAAGCCACCGGCTTGCTGATAAACGAGTTCACTCCTAAGTCGTAGCTCCGGAGGATGTCCTCCTCCGCCTCCGAGGTCGTCAACACCACGATGGGGATGCGCCGCAGGCTGGAGTTCGACTTGATCTCTTTGAGCGCCTCACGCCCATCTTTCCTGGGCATGTTCAGGTCCAGCAGTATGATACCCGGACGCGGCGAGGCGGCGGGATCGCCGTAGCTGTTGCGACGCAGCAAATAATCCATCAGTTCCTCCCCGTCCTCCACGAACCGCAGGTCGTTGATCAAACGGTTTTCCTCGAAAGCCTCTTTCGTCAGCGCTCGGTCATCCGGATCGTCCTCCGCCATCAGGATCGTGATGGCCTTCCCATGCGGCTTCATAAGTCACCTCTTTCTGTCGGTTGTTTGGCGGGCAGGGTCACGATGAACGTGGTGCCTTCGCCCGGTTTGCTTTTCGCTGTTATTCGTCCACCATGCCGCTCGACAATCTTGCGGCATACCGCCAGCCCGATGCCGCTTCCTTCGTATTCGCCCCTTCCGTGCAGACGCTGGAATATGGTAAAGATGCGGTCGAGGTACTTCTCGTCGAACCCGATGCCGTTGTCCTGGACGCTGATTTCATGAAAAAGAGATAGCCTGCCCGCAGGACTGCCATCGGTGTCTTTTATACTTCGACTCCTGACCTCTATCGCCGGAGGTTCCTCGGGATGGTGGAACTTCAGGGCATTCCCGATGAGGTTTCGCATCACAAGCTCCATTTGCGTGGCATCTGCTTCGACGGTCGGCAAATGGCCTACTTCCACGTGCGCGCCCAGTTCCTCGATTCGCACTTCAAGGTCGCTCAGGACGGCCTCTACGACCTGGTTAAGGTCGCTTTCGGCGAAGAGTTTAGCCTCGCGCGTCACCCGCGAGTAGGTCAACAGGTCGTTGATGAGGGCTTGCATCCTTCCTGCGGCGCTCTGCATCCGCTCGAGGTAGTCGCTCCCCTCGTCGCCCAGCGTATCGGCGAATTTGCTCTCCAGCCGATCGCCGAACGCCTTAATCTTGCGGAGCGGCTCTTGCAAATCATGGGAAGCTACGTAGGCAAACTGCTGTAGCTCCTCGTTGGACCGGGCCAGTGCCTCCAGCGCTCGCTTCCGGTCGCTGACGTCCCGCGCGCTGCCCAAGACGGCCGTGGCGAGACCGTTGTCTGTCAGCACCCTGGCGTTGTAGGAAACCGGCACGAGGCGCTCATCCTTCGAGACAAGCGTGAGCTCATAATCGGATACTCCCGCTTCGGCCAGCACTTTCTCGATGCCGGCTTGGGCGCGGTCTGGCTCCGTGAAAAACTGCCGGAAAGCCTGCCCCATCAGCTCTTCACGGCTGTAACCGCTGATGTGCTCTGTAGCCCTATTGACCTCGGTGATGACACCCGTCGGATCCGTCGTCATCAGGATGTCCGGCATAGCGTCCATTAGGGTCTGGCGGTAGGAGCTGGCGCGCTCCAGCTCCTCGCTGGTGGCTTCCAGTTCCTCATTGGTTGCCTGCATTTCCTCGTTTGACGCCTCCAGTTCCTCGGCCGTAGTCTGGAGCTCCTCACTGCGCAACCGAACGTCCTTGAGCAGGTTCTGGACGAGCGCCACGGCATCGTAGTAGCGGTTAGCACGATGGAATCGTTCCAACTCTTCGCGGCGAAGCCCTTCTGCGAGCCCCGCTTCCCACGGAAGCCGCGCGGCGCGCCTAATGTCCCGAACTCCCCTTACCATGTGCGAATGCACCATGTTGTCGGCCGTGCGACGAGGAATTCTCCTTGCTGAGACCTCCCGAGTTGACCGCGGGCGGCTTTTCAGGTCGCGATATGTTGTTACGTCACCCATAGTCTCGCCTCCTTTGGTGTGGCCCCCTCACCCGCAACTAAGCAAGGCAACGATCTTGCCCGCTATTTCCCCCAGCGGTAGCACATAGTCAATTCCGCCCCGCTCGATGGCCGCTCTGGGCATGCTCCAATGGCGGGAACTGTCCGCGTCTTGGGCAATGGCCACGCCTCCTTTTGCCTTGATCTCCTGACAGCCGCGCGCTCCGTCGCGGCCGCTGCCTGACAAAACGACTCCAATCGTATTGGGTCCAAATGCCTCTGCCGCAGAGGCGAAAAGGACGTCTACGGAGGGCCGGACGTAATGCACCGGTGCCTGCGAGTTCAGGTGCAGCCGTTTTTTGTCAGTGTATAGGTGCTTGCCGGGGACCGCGACGTACACCACTCCTGTTTCTATGGGCATCTGGTCCTCGGCCAAGCAGACCCTCATCGGACAATGGCGGGCCAGGTACTGGTGAAGGTGGGTCCGGCGGTCGGGATGGAGATGCTGCACGACCACAACCGCCGCTGGCAGGTCGCGCGGAAGGCCGGAGAGCACTTGCCTCACGGCATCAATCCCTCCTGCCGAGGCACCGATGACAACCACCTTCCGGACAGCTTCCTCACTTGGTTTCCTGACGGGTGCTACGCAACAAAGCCTGTCTTCTTTCACCTGTCCTACTGTGGCGCTTGGCCTCTCGCCTGGCCGGCCCCCTTTCCGGTACAGTTTCGCTCTCCTATCCACGCACTGAAACATGCTCTTCGTTTCTCCAATCGGCACTTCGGCCTTACCAAGAAGAAGATAGCCGCCTGCTTTGAGTCCCTCATGGAAGTGCCTGAAGACGCGTGTCTGGAGATCAGGACTGAAGTAAATCAACACGTTCCGGCAGACCACGAGGTCCACATCGCGGTAAGGCAGATCGCTGACGAGGTTGTGCTCCTCAAATCTCACCAGTTGTTTGACAGCAGGCTTGATCCTGAAGCCTCCATTCAGAGACATGAAATATTTTTCCACCCACTCCGACCTAATACCTTCGACATCCTTTGGGCCAAAGACCCCTTCCCGGGCATACCGCAATGCGGTGGCGTCTATATCGGTCCCGATGATAGCGGCCTTCCGCGGGCTCAATTCCGAGCCGAGCGTCTCCAGGAAGATCATGGCAATGGAATAGGGCTCCTGCCCCTTGGCGCACCCCGCGCTCCACACGCGCATGCCTGCATTCCTTTCGCCATCTCCGTGTATTAGCTGAGGAACCACCGTCTCACCCAAACTCCTGAAAGCCACCTCGTCACGGAAAAACGAGCTGACATTTATCGTGAGGGCGTCGAAGAACTTGTCGTACTCATCGGGGTCATCGTCCAGAACCCGACGGTACTCCACGTAAGACCTGGCCCCCCTCGCGCGCAGCCGCCGACTGAGACGCCGACTCAGGGTTGACGGCCTGTAGCCACGGAAGTCAAAGCCCCGCTGGCGATAGACCTTCTCCAGAAGCCGTTGGAATTCGTCTGCTTTAAGACTCATATCATTGACGCGCACGAGACCCAGCGCGGGTTCCTCCCTCAAGAAGCGAAACTGCCGCGGCCGGCAGGCCGCTCACTACGTCAAGCAAAACGGCCGACGGACATCCCCCCGGCCGTTCCACATTCTCCAATGCCAACCGCTCGGACTACCCCTACCGGCAGTCCCTAAGCTGCCAGCTTCCTGACACGCTTCAGCTTTGAGGCGAGCTTAGTTCTCATCGCGCTCGTCTCTTTGCGCCTCCGCTCAGTCAAAAATCGGCCTATGGATAAAACAGACGCCCCCATCGTCGCGCAAGCAATCAGAACCGCCGACTTCCTCGCCACCGTCGCCCAAAGCATGACAACCGCTATGTTCATCTTGCTCAGCTCTCCTGCATAAAGCCAGAGGCCGAGCGCCACTAACAAAAGCAAGAAAACAATCGCTCCTACTCTTGCGACCTGCTTACCCTGTTCTCTACTGTTCTGCATCTTCAAACCTCCTCGTTTCAGGATGGCTCGCCCGGTCCCGGTCCGCTCACCTGTTCGGGGAACGACTGCCCATTGCCGTTCCCAAGCAGCCTCTCTTAATCTCTGGTCCCTGCTCGGGCATCGGAAGAGCCTAACCCCTACTTCCAATGGGCGTGCAGAACGTGGCCGGGCATGATGTGAATCCGACGCGCTCCCCGCACCAATTGCAGGAGTCTCCCCTTTGCTCGTCGCTGGTGTTTTCCCTTCTCAGGGCTGAAGCGCAAGTGATAGCCGATAAGGAACACCGACCACATCGCCACCTGAGCCGCAAATAGCGTCGCGGCCTTTGCCTGGCCGCCACTCTCTCCGTACGTTGATAAGAGAAACGCCGCAACCAATGTAATGGCCAGGCTGCCTCCCATCATCATTAGCGCCTTACCGAGATCACCTCTTTTCACCTCATAGCCTCCATTGTTGCGTGTGATCAGTTGGATATACGCTCTAACTTGCTTTCTCTTTAATGCAGGTTTCAGGCCAGTGCGTGGAACAATTGCGACCTTTCTCCAAGTCGTTTCTCCATAGCGGGTTACAAGCTGACGCTGGGTTCTCTTCCGGTCAGTGCTGCCCTGGGGAGCCTACGAAAAACGGAGACAGCACAGAGAGGAAACAAGCTTTTTTCCTTCGGCCACAAGGTGATACGAAGAGTCTCTTCAAATCGGAGGATTCGCAGGGCATGTACACGCGCGAACCTTTCTCCTTCGCTTTTCGGTCGCGACTCCGGTTGGTCAAGTTCTGAGATGGTCTTCACACCGAGGCCCACCACCAGCTTGCTCGTGCCCGAAATCAGAAATACCTCTTTTTGGCTACGTTCCTGGCCGATTCCTCCACAATCGGCGCCAGCCTCGCCGGTTCCGCGGGCTTAAAAGCCAGGTACATCACCCCGTTCGACCTCGTAAAGTAGCGTCAGCTCCGCCAACTTCTCCCGGAGGAAGCGATTCTGCCTCGAGACCTCCTCCGTCAGCCTGGCGTTCTGTCGTGCCATCCGCCGCTTTTCCATCGCCCTGCGGACGACCGCTGGTATTTGTCGAACATCCTCGAAGGGCTTTTTGATGAAATCGTATGCTCTGCACCGTATGGCTTCCACGGCGATGTCCGTGTCGGCAAAACCGGTGATTAGCACTACCTCCATCTCCGGGTCGGTTTCTTTCGCCTTTCTTAAGACTTCTATGCCGCTCATATTGGGCATTTTCACGTCGAGCAGGGCCACATCCACGTCTCCGTTGGTGATGATTTCCATCGCCTCCTTACCGTCCGCCGCCGAAGAGACCAGGTAGCCTTTGTTTTGCAGAAGGGCCACGATTAAGTCGCGCACGTTGTCATCGTCATCCGCAACCAGAACGCGGACCTGTTCATTCGTTTTGCCTGAGCGGTCGGGTGTTTCAGTCATTTTTCCAGACGAACACTTTCTCGTTGTGTCGCGCTCACGGGCAGCCAAATCCCAGCCTGCGCCACTGTCGCGCGACCTCCCTCCAGGTAATCGCCGCGGGCTCACCTCTGCCCAGAATCAACAATACCTTTGCCTGGCTGCTTTTCTTGCGGACTCCTTCACAATCCGGGCTAAGGGCTCAGGTTCCGCCGGCTTGAACGCCACGTACAGCACACCGCTCGAGCGAAGATATATCTCATCTCTTTCCGAGCAATGCTCCGCCGCCACAATCAATTCGAGGTGCCTGTCGAGGCCTTTCAGGTCCTTGACCACGTGCCGAAAATCCCCGTAGCTCATATCAAGGTCAACCACCGCCACATGGACTTCCCCTTCCTTGACCCGTTCAGCCAACCGTTCCATGTCCGACACAATTATCACCCGACAGTTGTTCGAAACCAGCTTCTCGCCAAGTTGTGGCGCGAATTTCGGGTCAGCGCTTGCAATGGCCACTATCGGCTCAACCGTTGCCATCTTTTCACCTCTCACCGGTTCCCCCAATGGCGGACAATCTGCAATTGGCGGGCCGAATCGGCCCGAATCAGTTTCACTTCTCTAACTTCTTAGGAACGAAGGAGTTATGGTGACGGGGCGTGCCACGGTTTCCCCGTCTCTCCTGTTCTTGTAGCCCGAAATACGGAGATAACTCACCTTTAGGCTCTCTATCCACCGACAACTGAGGGAGTTAGCAAAAAAGACAGCAAAACGAGCGTGCTCCGAATTTCGGAGATTCCCGTCGGAAAGGTGCGACAGCAGGGCATCTCTACGCTTGTGCGAGTCCAGGTTCTGTCGTATGCCGGTCGGTATCAAGTGGTTCACAGTCAGACTAAGTGCTCTGGTTCATAAATTCGGTCACGTATTTTTTTTGACGGGATGACAGGATGGACGGGATTCTTGGAATCCTGTTTATCCCTGGGAAAGGTCAAAAAAACGTTCGCTTTACCTCCAGTTTCCGTTGTCCGAAATTCAAGACAAGGCCTACCCCGCGTTTCGCGGGGTGGCGACGAGATAATTGACAAGCTATATCTCATGAGCACTGACCAGGGGCCTCACGGACTTCAGTTCCACAATGACGGTATCTCCTT
>Ga0315545_1000023_pt1 | contig 150244 bp, 114 predicted proteins | sample SalMarSW160210MG_FD_203096 | JGI IMG/M metagenome (GOLD analysis project Ga0315545, IMG submission 203096) | Salt marsh sediment microbial communities from the Plum Island Ecosystem LTER, Massachusetts, United States - Salt Marsh Sediment SW1602-10 ... | reverse complement strand
ACTGAAATCTCTTATACAACTGCTGTAAGTGGGGGGTTTGTAATTTCTAACGGAGGTGCTGCGGTAACTGCTAAGGGAGTATGCTGGAATACGTCTCCCAATCCAACATTAATAAATTCACGCACAACTGATGGCGAAGGTACGGGAGCTTATATAAGTGATATAACCGGACTTGCACCCGGTACTACATATTATGTGAGAGCCTATGCAACAAATAGTATCGGGACAGCCTACGGAGAAGAAAAATCTTTCACCACATTTGAGGAATCTTTAATAGCTTATTATACATTAAATAATAGTCCGGAAGATATCACGGGAAATAACCCTGATATGATTTTAGAGAATACTCCTTATACTGATAATTCAATATACTGTAATGGAATTTATAAGCTTTTTGGTGACCCCAACTATTGCGATGCTTATACACCTGAAATATCAACCATCTCCTATGATGAATTAACTTTCTGCGTTGAATTTAAAATTACTGATACTACTGATTATTACAACCCGGTTTTAGTTGCAGGAGCTGGTGTCGGACATGACAGATGGATTGGTTTTGCTGTTCATTCTGATTTTAAGTTTGCCCTTCACGGTTCAAATTTTTCCTTGGAAGATACAAGTGATGTGGAATGTCAAATTGATACCTGGTATGAGGCAAGAATAACTTATAACAGTAGTACAAGTCGCGGAGATTTATATATAAACGAAAATCTGGTGTGTAGTGCAAATTTCACATTAAATTTGAATTATGCCCATAAATCAGTGGGAATTACAAATTATGCAAACGGAACTGTTTTCAAGGGCTATTTAAGAAACCTGAAAATATATAATAAAGTAGTAGAACCATAAATTATGGATTAAATTCCTTTTAAAAATGATATCATATAGAATTCAGTCAGTATTAAATTTCCTGGTTTTCACTTTGGTATTCATAATTATATTACCCCTTTCTTCATGTATAAAGGAAGAAGAAAAAGTTATGAAGGTGAGAAATGACAGCATTACAGAAATTTCAAATACATCCGCAAAAGCATTTGCTACTGTTATAGATTTAGGTTCAGGTATTGATCAGCACGGTCATTGCTGGTCAACCAGTACTGAGCTGAATATAGATATTAATGACGGTAAATCTGAACTAGGGCCTGCAAATAAGACCGGCTCCTTTACGAGTATAATGACAGCCCTTTCACCAAATACCAGGTATTACGTGAGAGCCTATGTTAAGAAATCATCAACTGTTGTTTACGGGGACAATATTCTGCCCTTCTATACTTTATCAATAGGTTTACCTGTTGTTACTACAGGTACAATTAATGATATTTCTAAAACAACAGCAACAGCAACCGGAAATTTGACAAGTACCGGGGCTGGTGTGGCATCAGTTACACAACATGGACACTGCTGGGCAAGTGAAACAACAACACCAACGATTGATAATAGCAAAACTTCCCTTGGTACCAGAAGCACAACAGGCTCTTTTGAAAGTGGACTTGTAGGTCTTTCCCCGGGTGTGCTTTATTATGTCAGAGCCTATGCTACAAACGATGCTGGAACAGCTTACGGCGATGCTACAAGCTTTAAAACATTAACAGGAGAAACAGGACCGGAAGTAACAACAGGAATAATTTCAGATATTACAGAAACCAGTGCCAATATAACAGGTACTATTGATGATATAGGTTCCGGCTTCTCGTCGGTATCGCAGCATGGGCATTGCTGGTCCAGTGAAACAAGCACTCCAACAATTAACGATTATAAGACTTCACTTGGCACCAAAAGCACAACAGGTAGTTTTGTAAGTACTCTGACCGGATTAACGCCTGACGTACTTTATTATGTAAGGGCTTATGCAACAAATGGTGCAGGGATAGGTTACGGGAATCCTGTAAGTTTTAATACTAAACCTCCGGCAGGTGTACCTGAGTTAACAACTACTCCTGTAAGTTCAATCACCGGAACAACTGCAACCAGTGGTGGCAGTATAACTTCTGAGGGAGGTTCATCAATAACAGCCAAAGGTGTTTGCTGGAGTACAAATAATGATCCTACTACTGGTGATGAATGTACTAATGAGGGAGGTGGTACGGGTACATTTGTAAGTGTTATGACCGGACTAAACCAAATGACATTATATCATGTAAGAGCATACGCCACAAATGCAAGTGGTACGGGATACGGGGATGAAATAGCATTTACAACTGACTTTGACTGTGGAACACGGTTAACAGATCCCCGTGATGGGAAGACTTATCTTACTGTGCAAATTGGTGGTCAATGCTGGATGGCTGAAAACCTGAATGTTGGAGAAAGACTCGACGGAATAAAAACTCCGGGTAATAACGATCTTATTGAAAAACATTGTTACAACGATGATGAGGCCAATTGTGATCTGTATGGGGGAATTTATACCTGGGACGAGATGATGGACCATACCACAATTGAAATGACCCAGGGTATTTGCCCCAAAGGATGGCACATACCATCAGATTATGAATGGAAAATTCTGGAAAAGGAACTGGGTATGAGCCAGTCAGAGGCTGACGGCAGCGGATGGAGAGGTACGGATGAAGGAGGAAAACTAAAGGCATCAGGTACATATTACTGGGATGCACCTAACACAGGAGCTACCAACTCATCATTCTTCACTGCATTACCTGCAGGATACAAGGATAATATAGGAAATTTTAGCAGTTTAGGTTATATTACTGATTACTGGACATCTACCCTGATAATTGATACCCAGAGCTGGTACCGCGGTCTAAGTGCAGATGAAAGCCGTATATATAGGATCGACGGAAACAGGGCATATGGTACATCAGTAAGGTGTGTTGAAGATCAGTAGCAGAAGATTTAATCAAGTATCTACAAATCCAGTTCCACAACGGTAATTCCTGCCCCTCCCCTCTCAACCTGCTCATCTTTGCAGGATTTTACTATATCTAAAGAATTTAAGTAATCCCTGATAACGTTTTTTAATATACCGTCGCCCTTACCATGAAGTATACGAAGTAACCTGACTGAAACCATAACTGCATCATCAATAAATCTTCTGACAATATCCAGTGCTTCATCAGCTCTCTTACCGCGCACATCAATATCAGGCTTAAAATGTAATTTGCGTTCACCTATATTAAAAGAAGAAAAATCAGATACTTTGCCTGATTTGTGTGCTTTTTTATATTCATCTTTACTTACCTTTTTTAATTTTATTGCCTTTACTGTAATGATCATATTACCGAATGCAACCATTACATTATCTTTATTTATATCAATTACCTCACCAATAGTATCCTGTTCATAGAACCTTACCACGTCACCGGTCCTTATTTCCGTATCTGAAATCTCAGTCCGTTCAGCTTCTTTTTTATCACTTTCCTTGCCGGAGACTGCTGTCCGTAATTTCTGTTCCTGCTGTCTCAATTTCGCTAATTTGCTTTCAACTTTAAGATCATCCATGCCTGTCTTATTATTAAGCATCGTTTTATAATCTTCCAACTCTTTTCTGGCTTTCCTGGTCTTCTCTTTCTCAGCCTGACTTTCTTTAATAATTCTTATTGTTTTTTCAACTTCCCTGTTCGCTTCTGCTAATATTTCTTCTGCATCTTTCTTTGCCTTATCAATAATCTCTTTTCTATACTTTTTAGCCTCATTTAACTCTCCGGTATATTGCTCAATTATTGCTTCAAGCTTCTTTTCTGCAGCTTTAATTCTGCCTCTTTTTTCCTCCCAGTACTTTTTATCGCGCAAAATCTCTCTTAAGTGTTTATCAAACCTGATATGATCCTGCCCTATTCTTTCAGAGGCATTTTCTAGTATTTTTTCTGATAAACCTATTTGTCTGGCTATATCTATTGCAAAGGAACTCCCTGGCTTTCCTATCTGGAGCTTAAATAAGGGCTGCATTTTATTTGTGTCAAAAAGCATAGCCCCGTTTATAATCCCTTTTGCTGATGAGGCAAAATGCTTAAGGTTGGTATAATGGGTAGTAAGTACTCCGTATGATTTAATCCGGTTAAGCGTATCCAGGATGGCCTCAGCAATTGCTCCTCCAAGCATAGGCTCAGTGCCACTGCCAAATTCATCTATTAACACAAGTGAGCGCGGACTGGCATTTTTTGTGAAGTATTTCATGTTAAGCAGATGACTGCTGTAAGTACTTAAATCATGTTCCAATGATTGTTCATCGCCAATATCTATGAAAATATCTTTAAATATGCCGGCTTCTGAATTTTCACTCATAGGGACCAGTAATCCGCACTGAAGCATATATTGAATTAATCCGACAGTTTTCAGACATACTGATTTACCTCCTGCATTCGGACCGGAAATCAATAATATTCTGTTCTCATCATTCAGATTAATATCAAGAGGCACAACTTCTTTACCTTCCTTTTTATGAGCAATAAACAATAAGGGATGTATGGCCTTTATCCATCTGAATGATTCCGACTCAAAAACTGATGGTCTTACTGCATCGACTTTAACTGCAAATAAAGCTTTTGCCCTTGTAAAATCAATTATCCCCAGAAAATCATATAATAATAATAAATCATCCAGGTAAGCTCTGATTGAATCTGTAAACTTTGTAAGTATTCTGATTATTTCCCTTCTTTCCTCATATTCAAGTTCTTTAATCTCATTGTTCAGTTCAACTATTTCTGAAGGTTCTATAAAAGATGTTTTCCCTGTTGCCGATTCGTCATGAATAAATCCCCTAATCATCCTTTTGTAGGTTGCAGGTACAGGAATAACATGCCTTCCGTTACGTATGGACAAGCTAGTATCTGAGTCCACAAATCCCTGGTCGATAGCTGACTTTAGTACATGTTGTAACTTCTTACTCACAGCTGTTTGCTTTTGTTTGATTTCCTTTCTGATATTTGATAGTCCGGGTGACGCGTTATCCCTTATCTTTCCGTCTTTTGTAAGAATGGTGTCTATTTCTACGGTTATATGCGGAGGCAGATTTATTTCTTTCATCAAATTCCTTAAAGCAGGATATTTGTTTTTATCCTTGATATCTCTGAAGAACAGGATAATTGATTTTATAGTCTCCAAAGAACGTTTTAACTCAAATAATTCATCCGGTTCAAGAAATGTTCCTTTAATCCGTACCCTTTTCAGGTATGGAGTAACATCATAATAATAATCGACAGGAAATTTTTCTTCATTTACACAAATTTCTTTTAACTCTGCTGTTTCATTAGTCTTTTGTTTTATTATTTCAACCGATGACAAAAATTCTATTTCGTCAACTTTTTGTCTGCCCAGAGTACTTAAGCAAAAATCCTTTATTATATCCCTGATCTTGTCAAATCCTATTTTATTTTCGAAATCATCAGGATAAACCATATTCAAGTATATATCATGTTTCGGGTAAATGCAAAAAACAGTCTCAGATATTATTTTTATCTAATAGTGATAATTTCTGACTTACTGCTTAAACAGGGGATAATCTTTCATCATATCATTAACTTTCTGCTTAACGTTAAGGATTACTTTTTCATTTTCAATATCCATAATTACTTCATCAATCAGTTCAACAATTGCTTCAATACCATCTTCCTTAACTCCTCTTGTTGTAATAGCCGGAGTCCCCAATCTGATACCTGAAGCCTGGAAAGGTGATCTTGTATCAAAGGGAACCATATTCTTATTAATGGTAATATCGGCTTTTTCCAGGGTGTTTTCAGCTAATTTCCCTGAGATCTCGGGAACCTTGGACCTGAGGTCGATTAGTATCAGGTGATTGTCAGTACCATTTGATATTACCTTATAACCTTTTTCAATAAATCTTCTGGCCATCACATCGGCATTCTTCATAACCTGTTTTATATATTCTTTGTAGCTATCTGTCAGTGCTTCTCCGAATGCAACTGCTTTTGAAGCAATAATATGTTCCAGAGGGCCCCCCTGTGTGCCCGGGAAAACTGCCGAATCTAATAGCTGAGACATTGTTTTTACTTTCCCTTTAGGCGTTGTTATCCCCCAGGTATTTTCAAAATCTTCTCCCATAAGTATTAATCCTCCTCTGGGACCGCGTAATGTTTTATGAGTTGTTGTAGTTACCACATGACAGTATGGGAAGGGCTGATTAAGAAAGCCCCTGGCAATTAATCCCGCAGGGTGGGCAATGTCAGCCATTAATATTGCTCCAATCCGGTCAGCAATTTCACGCATTCTTTTATAATCCCAGTCTCTTGAATAAGCTGAAGCACCTGCTACAATTAAACCGGGCTTTTCTTTTAATGCTATTTCTTCCATCACATCGTAATCGATTATTCCCGTTTCTTCTTTAACTGTATATGCAAAAGCTCTGTATAAAATACCTGAATAATTAACAGGCGAACCATGTGTTAAATGACCGCCATGAGAAAGATCCAATCCCAGCAGAGCGTCTCCGGGTTTCATTACTGCCATCATAACAGCCGCATTTGCCTGTGCCCCTGAATGAGGTTGCACATTTGCCCATGTGGCATTAAATAACTTCTTAGCACGATCTATTGCCAGCTGTTCAACTTCATCTATAAATTGGCAACCTCCGTAATATCTCTTACCGGGTAAGCCCTCGGCATACTTATTGGTAAGACAGGAGCCCATGGCTTCCATTACCTGATCACTTACAAAATTTTCTGAAGCTATCAATTCAACCCCATGTAATTGTCTTTGACCCTCTTTTCCTATTAAATTAAAAATCTGAGTATCTCTGTTCATTTGACTAATTTTTTATATTTAATTCCCGGCAAAGTTAATTTATTATGATATTTAAAAAATTAATGGGATAAAGAAATAAAAACAAATTTTTAACACAAAATTTTTATTCCGCTAAAAAGTTTTTATTTTTATGTTTGATACATACTTAAATATAAAATTATGGAAACAAATAACTCTTCTAAAAAGCGACCTACATTCCTGACCGTGGTTTGTATTATAAGCTATGTGCTTCTGGGATGGAGTATTTTAAACGGATTGATGGGTGCAATATTTGGCAGGTTAACTTCAACTTTTGAACCCATTTTAAAAAAAATAATAGAAAGAGATGTACACCTGGATGATGTGCCTATGGGTATAAGAAACCTGGTTGAAGATTCCTTTGATGTGGCTTACAGAGCTATGGAACATGCAACCACAATATCGTTATTGAATCTTCTTTTATCAGCAATTGCTTTGTTTGGTGTCATAATGATGTGGCAATTAAAAAAGACAGGTTTTTATTTGTACACCGGATCAAAGATTTTCATTTTATTAATCCCTCTTATATTCCTGGGTTTTAATTTTATCACCTTCATTGCAATAACTTCCAGCGGATTATTTGCTCTTGTATTTATTATTCTGTTTGCAGTGAACTTGAAACACATGAATTAAATTAGCAGGATATTTACGTGTAATAATATCTAAAAAATAATTAAATAATGACGGAACAAAAAACATTACAAACCAAGCAGCAGCTGCCCAATGCATCAGCTACACTGGTATTGGGAATATTATCTATTGTAACGGGATGCTTCATCCTGGGATTAATTCTTGGTATTATTGGATTGGCAATATCATCCAAAGACAAAAAAATGTATGAAGAAAATCCGACAGCATATACCGGCTACGGAAGTCTGAATGCAGGAAGGATTTTATCTATTATAGGAATCGTATTAGGAGGTTTAATAATATTATACTGGATTATCTGGGTATTGATTATAGGCGGTGCAGCTCTTACATTTCTCAGAGATATGAATTGGAGTTAATTTTTTCACAAATTCAATTCTTATAGACTTTTAATGGATATTATAAACTGGCTGGAAAATCATTTTCTGCCATGTGCGTATAAACAATTATTCGGTATTGAATGTCCTGTTTGTGGCTCGCAAAGAGCGCTGATTGCTCTTCTGAGAGGCGATGTCATGGAAAGTATAATACTTTATCCTGCATTAATACCAACCATCATTTTAATTACTTCAGTAATAATTCAAATATTATTCAAATTCAAAAGCGGCTGGAAGATTGTGAGAATAATGCTGAAAGCTGATTTTGCGATTATTATGGTCAGCTATATATATAAATTGATCTTTGTATATTAGGTCAATGTTACTCTTCGGAAATATCAACCAGCCATTTCCTGTAAACTGAAAATAATTTCGATTTTGAAATAAAACCTATATACTTTCCATTATCAATTACAGGGAGATTCCATACATTATTTTCTTCAAACTTCTTCATTACATCTTCCATCGGTTCGTCAGGCGAAACATAAGTAGGAGGCAGAAGCATTACATCTCTTACAAAGGTGGTGGAATACATTTCTGCATTAAAAATTATATGCCTGATATTATCCAGGTATACAATCCCAACGAGCATATTGTCTTTATTTACGACCGGGAATATATTTCTCCCGGATTTTGAAATTATATCTATAAGTTCTTCCAGTTTATCATCCGGCGATACCTTCTGAAAATCTTTCTCTGTTATTTTCCCCATATCCAATAAAGTCAGTATAGCCTTATCTTTATGATGTGTGATAAGTTCACCCCTCTTTGCCAGCCTGTATGTATAAATTGAATGAGGTTCAAAATATATGACAGTAATATAAGCAATTGTAGAAGTTATAATCAATGGAATAAACAATCCATAGCCCCCGGTAATCTCAGCAATTAGAAATATGGCAGTTAACGGTGCATGCATAACACCGGCCATCAACCCTGCCATTCCGACAAGCGCAAAATTACGCTCGGAAACATTTATAAAACTAAAATTATTTATAAGTTTTGCTACCAGATATCCTGTAATACCTCCGGTAAACAGAGTCGGGGCAAATATACCCCCAACACCTCCACTGCCTGTTGTTACTGACATAGCAATAACCTTAAAGATTATTATCAGACCAAGAAAACCAACAAAAACCCAGAAATAATCCTGATAATTATAAAACACACTCCCGTATGTTATTTCCTGTGCATTTCCGCGTAATAAGGCACTTAATATCTCATAGCCTTCACCATATAACGGGGGTAAAAACAATATTAGAGTGCCGAGCGCAATACCTCCGGTTGCTAATTTTGCTATCGGACTCTTCAGCTTTTGAAGCAATGATTCAGTATACATATTAATCCTGGTAAAGTAATAGGATACCAGTCCGGTAAAAATTCCTAAAAATATAAACCATGGTATATTCCTCAGTACAAATGGCTCTGTCAGCTGAAAGGAGAAGATAACTCCTTTACCCAGGAGAAAATATGAGACAGTTGCACCTGTTACTGCAGATATAAGCAAAGGTATTATTGACCACATAGTCAAATCGAGCATGAGAACCTCCAGAGAAAATACAACTGCAGCAATGGGAGCCTTGAATATTCCTGCAAGGGCTCCTGCAGCACCACACCCTATGAGAATAGTTGTTGTTTTATAGTTCATACGCATAATCCTGCCCAGGTTCGATCCAATGGATGAACCTGTCAGTACTATCGGGGCTTCGAGTCCGACTGAACCTCCGAAACCAACAGTTAATGTGCCGGCAATAAATGAAGAGAAATTATTATGAGATTTAATAATACTGTTCCTTTTGGAAATAGCATATAAAATTCTGCTGATGCCATGCCCTATATTATCCTTAATGAAAATTCTTACAAATAACACTGTTAGTGTAATGCCTATTAAAGGATATGCAAGGTATAATAAATTAATGTTTTCAATATCCAGTTTGTGTGTTAAGAATTCATTTGTATAATGTACGGTATTCTTTAAAACAACTGCAATAATACCGCTTATTATTCCTATTAAAAAACTCATTATATAAACAAATTGCCGGTGTTTAAGATGCTTACCTTTCCATATCAGAAACCGGCCCAGTAATTTTGTTGTATTCATACAGTATTTTTGGTTGAAAATATTTCTACATCCTCAATGTTTAATGTTCTGAAAAATCACTTAACATCTTCCTGTAGGTTGAAAATAATTTGGCCCTGGATACAAATCCAAGATACTTGCCCTTCTCAATTACTGCAATGTTATATCTTTCACTAATTTGAAATTTTCTCGCTATTTCCTCCATTGTATCTTTCGGATCAATAACATGTTGCGGCATAAACATCAGATCCCTGACATATGCAAGTTCATACATTTCATTGTTAAACATAATATGTCTGATATCATCCATTTTAATAATACCTCTGAATGTATTGTCCTTCTCAACCACAGGAAATATATTTCTGTGCGCCTTTGTAATGATTTTTACCAGATCGCCCAGAGTATCATGTGGATTTAACTTATTAAAATCTGTCTCGATCAGCTCCCTGACATCCAGCATCATAAGGACTGTTTTATCTTTATGATGTGTCATTAATTCGCCGCGCCGTGCCAGCTGTATGGTATAAACAGAATTTGGCGTAAACAGTTTTGCTGTAGCATAGGAAATTGCAGCTACTATCATCAGAGGCATAAATAATTCATAACCACCTGTAATTTCGGCAATTAAAAATATTGCTGTAAGGGGTGCATGGATAACACCTGCAATGAGGCCAGCCATGCCAACCAATGCGAAATTGCTTTCGGATAATGATAATCCTAAATTATTTAGAAATTTTGCGAAGAATAAGCCTGCATTTACACCTGTAAAAAGTGCAGGTGCAAAAAACCCCCCAACTCCTCCGCTTTCAAAAGTAATTGATGTTGCTACCACTTTAAGTAACATAACCAGTGTAAAGAAGATAATTATTGCCAGAAAACCTTTATTCAGGTTCTCATAAAAAGTTTTTTCAAACAGATGGCTAAAATCTCCATGCAAACTTTCATTTATTACTGAATAACCCTCACCGTATAAAGATGGAATGATGAATATTAATAATCCTAAAATAATACCGCCAATAAATAATTTTGCAAAAGCATTTTCCAGCTTATCAAACAATCCTGTTATTAGCATATACATCTTTGTGAAATAAACACTGAGAAATCCTGTAAATATACCAAGCAGAATGTAGTATGGTATGTCATTTAAAACAAACTTCTCTTGTATTTCAAAAGCATAAAGTACATTCTGACCAAGAAACAAATATGAGGTTAATGCAGCGGTAGCTGATGAGATTAACAAAGGGACAATAGCCGTCATTGTCAGGTCAAACATTATTACTTCAATTGCAAATACAATGGCTGCAATTGGAGCCTTAAATATCGCAGACATTGCTCCTGCACAGGCACAACTTAACAGTAAAATAATCTGCTTATAATTCAGATGTAACAATCTCCCGATATTAGAGCCAATGGCTGCACCTGTTGCAACAGTCGGTCCCTCCAGTCCGACTGAACCTCCAAATCCAACAGTAAGAGCACTGGCGACTATTGAAGAATACAAATTATGTTGCCTCATGATACCGTTCCTTTTTGATATGGAAAAAAGTACATTTGGAACACCATGTCTTACAGGCTTTTTATTGATATACTTTACAAATAATACTGTGATGAGAATTCCTATTAAGGGATAAATTATATATAAATAATCACTGCTATTTGAAGCAATATCAGCTAAATAAACTTGAATAACATGTACCAGATTTTTTATGACTACAGCTGCTAATCCGGAAGCCAAACCCACTATTATGCTAAGAATTAATATAAACTGCCTGTCACTTATATTATTCTTTCGCCAGACTATAAATCTTGCCAGTGCTGAAGGCTTTTTCATAACTCGGCAAAAATAATACTTAGGATTATTATTCTAAAATAGAATAACTTTAATTTTTTTAAGTTTGTATTAATAATGTAAAAGTAACTTTATTAATTTATAAGGGTAAGCTTTTCTATAAAAAGTATTCAGTTCTAAATGCTTAAAATTAATATTTATCACATATTAACTTTAATTATAGTCTTTAATTTGACAGTCGATATATGTTGTCAAATTACAGAAAAACCTACTCCCCCCAGTGTATATTTTGTTTCAGTTGAACCGGAAACAGGAAATGTAAAAATCGTATGGATCCCAAGTTCTTCAGCTAATGTACATCTTTATATAATTCTGAAAGCAGAGTATACAGGAGGGCCAAACTATCCTCCAGCCTATATTGAAATTGGAAGAGTACCTTCCACCGATTCAATTTTTATTTATGAAGATTCAGAATCGCTTTTACATTCCGACGGCTATACGGTTGAAAGTGTTGATACTATTTCTGGTCTCGGTGATTTTAATCAGCTTGTTGATAGTACAATATTTATAAGTGCGGCGTTCGATTCCTGTAATTCAAATATTATCCTAAACTGGAATGATTATAACAGGTGGAGAGGCGATATAAAAGAGTATAACCTATACCGGAAAATAAATAACGGAATGTCCACGCTTTTACAAACATTACCTGAAGGAGCTAATAACTATACTGTTGAAAATATTCAAACGGATTATGATTATGGATTTTATGCAGAAGCAGTTCACACAGATGAAACCAGGAAATCAACTTCCAATATGGCGCGGATAAATACAAATATGTCAAAACCTCCAGAATACATAAATGCTGACTATGCCACAATTTCTGAAGGAAACAACATAGAATTGTCTTTTACAATTGATCCTGCCTCGGAATTAAATTACTATAAACTCTATCGATCAAATTCTGTGGAAGGTCCCTTTGATATAATTGACAGCTTTTACCAGTCAGATAAAAAAATCATTTATATTGATACTATTGATTATATATCCGGGGTATATTATTATAAGCTTGAATCGACCAATAATTGTAATCAGGCAGTTAGAACATCGAACATTTCAAATAACATACTATTATCAGGAGAAAATAATAACTTAACTAATACTTTAACCTGGAATGGCATATCTGACTGGGCAGGTGATGTTTTGAACTACGCACTTATCAGGGCAACAGGTGAAGCAATGAATATAACCGACACCGTATATAAAGGCAATTTGCTTTTCTATGAGGATGACCTTGCTAATCTGCCGAATATTGAGGATCCTGTTAATAGTTATTTTTGTTACAGTATAAAAGCATCAGAAACCAATAATCCAAATGTAAATAATAGTACAAGCTATTCTAATGAAGTATGTCTGACAATATCTTCAGAAATAAGAATGCCAAACGCTTTTATTCCTAATAATGATATTAATAATACATTCGGACCTGTATTTAATTTTGAGCCTTTAAACTATAAACTAATTATTTATAACAGGCTGGGAATCAAGGTATGGGAAGGAAATGAGCCATGGGACGGACTCATTAACGGAACATGGGCTCCCAAAGGATTTTATTTATATCAAATTAAGGTTAATATTATAAATGATGATCTTATAGAAAAAAAAGGATTTGTATTTTTATTTTACCGTTGATTTTTTAATGAGTTACTCAACTAAAAAACCTCAGAAAATAATTAAATTTGTGTAATGTATCATGTTAGATATGTTTATCATAACATTTTAACAGAAATATGACTACAACACTTACTGAAGAAGATATTGAAATAAAACAGGCATTTGACGATCTTCTTGCTAACTGTACACGATGTAACAAGAGGGGAGACAGAGCTTTAATACGTAAGGCCTTTAAGATTTCACTGGATGCCCATAAAGGAATGACAAGGAAATCAGGGGAGCCTTATATACTTCATCCTATTTCAGTAGCTAAAATTGTTGCCAAGGAAATGGGTCTTGGTGCCAGATCGGTAAGTTGTGCCCTTTTACATGATGTGGTTGAAGATACGGACTATTCCATAGAAGACATTGAGAATATGTTCGGAAAGAAAATCGCATCTATTATTGACGGACTGACAAAGATCTCGGGAGTGTTCGATAGTAACTCCTCATTGCAGGTTGAGAATTTTCGTAAAATGCTTCTCACATTATCAGACGATGTAAGGGTTATTCTTATAAAACTTGCAGATCGCCTGCATAATATGAGAACACTGGATTCGTTGGATCCTCGCAAGCAAATGACCATTTCAAGTGAGACTATTTATTTATATGCGCCTTTAGCTCACCGGCTGGGATTCTATGCCATAAAAACAGAGTTAGAAGACTTGAGTCTTAAATACAGATATCCGAGCTTATATGACGAACTTATTGAAAAGATCAAAAGTAATGAGAAAAGCCAGCAGAAATTTATAAAGGAGTTCTCAAAACCTATCATTGAACAGCTTAATAAAAATAAGATTCGGCATGACATAAGTGGCAGGCATAAGTCCATTTACTCAATATGGCATAAGATGCAAACCAAAAATGTGCCTTTCGAAGAAATATATGACCTAATTGCCATAAGAATAATTTTCGATCCTCTTCCGGATTTTCCTGAAAAGACACAATGCTGGAACATCTACTCTATGATTACAGATGTATACATGCCTAAACCTGAAAGGATAAGGGATTGGGTAAGTACCCCTAAGGCAAACGGATATGAAGCACTTCATGCTACAGTAATGGGTCCAAGAGGTAACTGGGTGGAAGTACAGATAAGGTCAAGAAGAATGGATGAAATTGCAGAAAAAGGATTTGCGGCACATTGGAAATATAAAGATGATGACACCTATGAAGGAGAACTTGATAAGTGGATTAAACGAATAAGGGACTTGATGGAAAGCCCGGATTCGGATGCTCTTGAATTCCTGGATGAATTCAAACTTAACTTATTTGCATCAGAAATCTTTGTCTTTACTCCCAAGGGCGATATTAAAACCCTGCCCTCAGAATCAACAGCTATGGATTTTGCATATGAAATACACAGCGAGATAGGCCACAAGGCAATAGGCGCAAAAGTTAACCATAAGCTTGTACCGCTTAATTATAAGCTTAAAAGCGGAGATCAGGTGGAAATAATTACATCGGATAAATTTCATTCCAGGCGTGAATGGCTGAATAAAGTAGTCACTGCAAAAGCAAAATCAAGCATTAAAGACTCAATAAAGGCTGAAACAAAAAACAGGATTGAAAAAGGTAAAAAAATTCTGGAAGAAGAATTATCAAAATTAAATTTAAAACCTGCTTCAAGAATATTTAAAAAATTAATGCCCGGATATGAAGTAACATCAAAAGATGAATTATATAGCAAAATAGGTAGCAGTATAATTAACCTGGACAACCTTAAAAAAATTCTCAAAAAGAATACCAAGAATAAGTGGATAAGATACTGGCAAATTCAATTTGCCAAGTCAACCCAAAGAAATAAAAAACCGGTATCTCCCAGAAAATCAACAAAAAAAGACTTTAGCGCCCTTGTTCTTCTTAAGGAAAATATTGAAGAAGCACAACCTGAATATACAATTGCTAAATGCTGTAATCCCATTCCCGGCGATGATGTAATAGGTTACACAGATCAGGACATAAATTCCCAGGTGACAATCCATAAAAAGAAATGTCCTAATGCAATTAAGTTGTTATCCAGCCATAAAGAATTAATTGTTCCGGTTAAATGGACAACTCATAAGGTGTTATCATTTCTTGTTAAGCTAGCTATTACGGGAATTGACCATTTTGGTATCTATAATGATATTACTACTGTAATTTCAAAGCAATTGAATGTAAATATCAGGACTATTAACCTTGCAAGTCATGACGGGATATGGGAAGGGACAATCGATCTTTATGTTCATGATACAAAAGATGTAAATAATCTTATAATGAATCTTAGCAAGATCAAGGGAGTTGATTCTGTAACCCGTGTAGAGACGGTATAAATCAATAATTAAAATAACTCAAATAACCTTTATTATTAATAAAATTTATTTATATTAGCACCTTATTTATAATTAGTCTAAGTTATGTTATCTACTGAAATAAGAGAAACTGTAAAAAAGATTTTTACAGAATATCTTGAAAAAAAAGGACACAGAAAAACGCCCGAAAGATATGCTATTTTGGACGAGATTTACTCGAGAAACGGACACTTTGATATTGAAACTCTTTATATTTTTATGAAAAATAAAAATTACAGAGTTAGCAGGGCTACACTTTACAATACTATAGAACTTTTATTGGATTGCAATTTAGTAATAAAGCACCAGTTCGGGAAAAATATTGCACAGTTTGAGAAAGCCTACCAGTGCATGCAGCATGATCACCTGATTGATGTTAATACGGGTAAAGTAATTGAATTTTGCGATCCAAGATTACAGGAGATTATTAATACAGCATGTGAATTACATGGATTCACACCCACCCACCATTCACTATATATATATGGCTCAAAAAATGAAGTGTCTGATAAAAAAAAATAATCGTGATAACCTGACGAATTTTATAGTTATCAATAGACTAATAATATAATACAACAGTTTTTAAATTCTGAAAAGCGCTAAAATCCGGGAATATAATCAGTATTTTTTTACTATTAATTATTAACTCAAAGTGCAAATTGATCAAAATATTTGTACTTTCGTTCCGTTTTTTATTTAAAATTTAAATAAACAATGAAATTAGATGTGTTGCTAGGCCTTCAATGGGGTGATGAAGGCAAGGGTAAAATTGTCGATGTTTTAACACCAAATTATGATATCATTACACGTTTTCAGGGTGGACCCAATGCCGGCCATACATTAGAGTTTAATAGCATAAAACATATTTTACACACTATACCTTCCGGTGTATTTAGAAAAGATCAGATAAATATTGTAGGCAATGGATTAGTATTAGACCCTATTGTTTTTAAACAGGAAATAGATGCCATAAAAAAATTGGGAGTAGATTTAAGTAAAAAACTTTTTATTTCAAAAAAGGCCCACCTTATTTTGCCTTCACACAAAATTTTGGATGCTGCTTCTGAAGCAGCCAAAGGAAAAACTAAAATAGGATCAACCTTAAGAGGTATAGCCCCGACGTATATGGACAAAACAGGGAGAAACGGACTTCGCGTTGGAGATATCACGTCAAAAGATTTTAATGAAAAATATGAATTCCTCAAATCAAAACATAAAGAAATCCTGAAACTATATGATTATAAATATGATATTGAAAAACATGAGGATGCCTGGTTTGAGGGAATAGAGGAAATGAAGAAATTTAATCTTGTTGACAGTGAGCACTTAATAAATAATTACCTTAAAGAAAATAAAACAATACTGGCTGAAGGTGCCCAGGGAACATTACTTGATATAGATTTCGGATCTTATCCTTATGTCACTTCTTCAAATACTATTTGCGCCGGGGCGTGCACAGGTCTTGGCATAGCGCCGAATAAAATAGGAGAAGTGTATGGAATATTCAAAGCGTATTGCACAAGGGTGGGTAGCGGTCCTTTTCCTACAGAACAGACAAATGTCATAGGAAAATTATTACGTGAAAAGGGACAGGAATACGGGGCAACCACCGGAAGGCCCAGAAGATGCGGATGGCTTGATCTCCCGGCACTAAGGTATTCGATTATGCTTAACGGGGTGACTCAGCTGTTCATGACAAAGGCAGATGTATTGTCCGGCTTTTCACGAATCAAAGTCTGTACAAAGTATAAAATTAATGGCGACGAAATTGATTACCTGCCATTCGATCTTTACCAGATATCAGAGCCCGTATTCAAAGAACTTGACGGATGGGAAAAAGATATTTCGAGAATTACATCAAAAGAAGAAATTCCGGATGAACTGAATAATTATATGAGCTTTATTGAAAAAGAAGTCGGGGTTCCTATAACTATAGTCTCAGTCGGACCTGACAGAGAGCAGATAATATTCAGGGATAAGGTTATAAAACATAATGTCCCTGAATTGTAAAATACTATTTACTCTGTTTTATTAGGTAATTCAAGACCAATCTTATACTTTTTATCCGACCTCAACAGAAGTATGGCAAAAAAGACTCCCAAAATCCCAAGAAAAGCCAGCATTAATATTGAGTAGGTATAATTATATACTGCCTGCCCGCTTGAAACCATCTCCTGGGTAATACCCGGATTGGTAATATCAAGTACATGGCCTATTAACAATGGAAACAGCCATAATCCTATATTCTGGACAGAAAACATGAATCCATATGCTGTTCCGATTTTTTCGGTTTCCACAATTTTAGCAACAGAAGGCCACATAGCAGCAGGGACCAGTGAAAATGCAACACCCAGGACAAACATGGGAAGGTAAGGATTCAATTGAGTGAAAGTAAAAGTCAGATGAACCAATATTAATAATAGAGAACCAAGAATCATTACTGAAGCAGATCTACCTTTTATATCGGTGAACCATCCAATCAATGGTGTAAAAACAATTGTGCCAAATGGTAATATAGATGTTATCTTGCCTGCCAGCTCTCCCGGTAAACCAAACTTATTTTCAAGCATGTCAGTAGCATATTTTAAAAACGGAAAAACTGCTGAATAAAATGTTACACATAATAATGTAATATAGATAAAAGAAGGTATTTTAATTAGTTTAACCACATCCCTGAGACGAAATTCTTCATCGGCAGAATGAGATAATTTGTAATTTTTAATTCTGTCATACTTCAGATCAAAAAATATATATATGATAAACGTTAGTATTGCAATAACCAGCAAACTTGCAGCAAACCAGATCGGACGGTTCCAGAAATCACTTGTTGAAAGATCCCTTGAGAAAAACAAGGCTAAGGCAGTACCCAGTCGTGCTATTGCTATGTTTATACCCAGTGCCATGGCTAGCTCCTTTCCTTTAAACCATTTAACAACCACTTTGGAAACAACAACAATACTGGTTTCAGCGCCCAGACCAAAAAGAAAGAATCCTAATGTCATCATCTTTAATGCAGGTGAATAGGACTGCAGAAAAGTACCCATAAAATTGTATCCCGGGCCCCCGCTGTTAAAATAATCTGATGCTCCATATGCTGTGAGAAAGGAACCTATTGCCATAAATGATGTGAAAATAACACCTGTAATCCTGATTCCTATCTTATCAAGAATAATCCCACCCACAACAGCCATCGCCAAAAATACATTTGGTATGGAATAAGCGGATACAATAAAGCCGTAGGCAGTATTACTCAATCCAAGGTGCTCTCTTAATAAAGTTTGCAAGGGTGAAAGAGCATCATAAAAATAATAATTCGCAGCCATTACTATGCTAACTACGATCAGAACAACCCAGCGAAGGGATTTGATATCACTTAAAGACTTGCTAATATTATTCATGTAACCGGATTTTAAATGCAAATTTTTAAAAATAAGACTTTTATTATTTAAGTGTATAGGGATTTTAAAATTTATTTGTTTTTTAAAATTTATTTTCATCTTTGCTTTTTTAAAATATGTTATAAAACAATTCATAAACCTAATCAACTTAAAAAGATATAAATCCTATGAAAGAAGCAGTTGCTATTTTGTGTGCAGGAGGTCCTGCTCCCGGAATAAACACAGTTATCGGATCTGTTACCAAGGTATTTTCAAATGCAGGTTATAATGTTTTAGGAGTTCATGGTGGCTATAGTACAATTTTCAAAAAAGAACCCGATTTCGAATACCTTGATTTCGATTTTGCTGATAAAATTTACAGCAGCGGTGGTTCAATCTTAAGAATGAGCAGGCATAAACCTGATGACTCGGAATTCAAAATAGATTTCTTCGTAAAAAATAATATAAAGCTGCTTGTTACAATTGGCGGTGATGATACAGCCTCAACTGCTAACAGGCTAAGCAAATTTCTGGCAACTCACAAAGTACAGGTATCAAATATTCATGTTCCCAAGACTATTGATAATGATCTGCCATTACCTGAAGGAAGTCCGACTTTCGGATACCATTCAGCAAAAGAAGAAGGTGTTAGACTGGCAGCGACCATTTATGAAGATGCACGAACAAGCGGGAACTGGTTTATAGTCTCTGCAATGGGCAGAGAAGCAGGTCATTTGGCATTTGGGATTGGTACTTCATGCCATTATCCGATGATTATTATACCTGAGATGTTTAATAAGACCAAAGTAAACTTCGACAAGATTATAAGACTTGTAATATCTTCAATTGTTAAAAGACTTATCCTTAACATAAGTTATGGCGCAGCTATTATTAGTGAAGGAGTTTTTCATCTTATGAGCGATGAAGAAATAGAAGGAACAGGAATAAACTTTACCTATGATGAACACGGGCATCCCGAATTAGGTAATGTGAGTAAATCACACATTTTTAATATGCTCTTACAGTACCGTTTAAAAAGACTTAATATAAATGTCAGAAGCCGACCAAATGAAATTGGATATGAGCTTAGATGTTGCAGACCAATTGCATATGACCTGGCATATGCAACTTTATTAGGTACAGGTGTTATAAAACTATATCGCGAAGGCAAATCAGGTTGTATGATCACTGTTGATACAAAAGGTGATGTTTCCCCTCTTTACCTTAAAGATGTTGAAGATAAGGATGGTAAAATAAAAACGAGATTAGTGAATATTGAATCACAAAGGGTGAAATTAGTTTTTGAGAATAACCTGCATTATATTAATAAAGCTGATTATAAGGCTGTGAAAAAATATTTACCTGACCCCGAAAATTACGATTTTAAGAAAATACTAAACTGGTGATAAGAATGTTAAACTTTACTATCTTTACTTTTAATTTAATTCTCTATATTTAGTTAATTATATTATTCTGAAATAATACTTTTATCAGGCATTATAACTATTTAATCTTAAAGTTCTTATTATGGTTTATGTAAAAAAGAAGAAAGGCACTATAGCAATACTAACCGGAGGGGGTGATGTTCCCGGTTTAAATCCGGCAATCAGGGCTATTACTATCAGAGCACTTAGAGAAGGATATCAGGTTATTGGATTGCGTAAGGGCTGGGCTGGTTTATTAGAATTGACCAGGGATGAAAAAGTAGATAATAGTGATAAATACATTACTTTAACTGAAGAAATAGTCAATAAAGCAGGAAGAACAGGCGGAACCTTTCTTCACACATCAAGAACAAGGCCCAGTCATGTACCAAAAATTCTTGTCCCTGAACAGTACAAGAGCAAATATACCAGTGATATTAACGATCTTACTCCGGAGATAATTAAGAATTTGGATTTTCTAAACGTTGATTATTTAATCCCTATTGGAGGAGATGACACCTTAAGCTATGGTGTAAGACTCTATGCAGAAGGTGTTAAAGTACTGGCAATACCCAAAACCATGGATAATGATGTACCTGGCACAGATTACTGCATTGGTTTCAGCACCTGTGTGACCCGTACAATACAAATGTGCAACACTCTGAGAACTACGGCCGGTTCACATGAAAGAATCCTTGTCCTTGAGGTTTTCGGCAGGTATGCGGGTTTCACTGCTATGTTACCTACAATGGCAGGGGCCGCAAACAGATGTGTCATTCCCGAATATAAATTTGATATTGAAAAACTTACAAAATTACTGGTTCAAGACAGGAACAAGAATCCAAGTAAATACTCGGTCGTTCTTGTCTCTGAAGGAGCAGTATTTGAAGGAAGCAGTGAGATGATATATAAGTCCACTGAAAAAGATGCATATGGCCATGCTAAATTAGGAGGAATAAGTGATGCCGTTTCAATCAAAATTAAAGAACTGTCTCCCGGGTTTAATGAGGGAAAGAGAATAAATGTAATTAATCAGCAATTGGGCTATCTTGTAAGGGGTGGAGATCCTGATGCTATTGATTCAATTGTACCGATGGCTTACGGGAATCTGGCGCTGGACCTTGTATTAAAAGGCATTCATGGAAGACTTGTTGTTCTAAGAAACGGACGATATGACAATGCTCCTATTGATGTTGTTACAAGTACAAACAAGGTCGTGGATGTAAAGAGACATTATAATGGTGATAGATTAAGACCTCATTATAAAAGTTTCGAATTCCAGCCATTATTTATCATGACTGGCAGTCATTAGGATAAATTAATTAAAATAAATAAGCGATATATCTAAATCGCTTATTTTTTTTCGTATATCCAGGCTTTATTTGTAATCTCTGCTCTCACTGCTGGTAATTCACTCTTACTTGTACGCAAATTGTTAAATGAACGTACTGAGACCATATGATATCCATCATCTCTTAATATAATCTCAGCCTTATATCCCCTATTTTGCATTTTTTTCGCATAACTCTCCGCATAATCAGGTATCATAAAACAGCCTGTAATAATATAATACCTGTTACCTGAACTGGGAAAATTAGTCTGAAACATATTTCCCTCTTTACCAACTGTTATGTCTGTCTCTGTTACAATCTGCTGCAAGTCAGGCTGGATATCTGCTGAGTCAGGTTCCACCGACTTATCCAATTCCTCTGCATAATTAATAAGGGTATCAACTTTTTTTGAGAATAACCTCTTCTCTTCAAAATATTTGCACCCGGTAATTAAAATCGCTAAAACAATATACAGAAGTATTTTTTTCATCCGCATAAATTTTAATTTTTTGAATAAATAAAAATTTTCCCGAAGTTATAATATTTTATGTTAATTTAAAAGCTGCAATGATTGCAGCTTTTAAACATTTAATAACATTAAGGGGTAATCCGAATTATTATATTCCTAGAGTTATTTTGTATTTTAACTTAGCCCTGATTTTCATTGATTCTTCCAAATCCTCATCCAGAAACAGTTTTATGGTTAATTTATAAGAATCAGCCTTAAGATAATCTTTTAATTCCCCTGTATATACATCTAAAGTTGAAAAAGTCAATCCATCCGGAACATTATCCTTTGATGCAAGAGTAATTGCAGGAAGACCTGTGGCTTCAATAATAATTTCAATGGATTCGACAGGATCGAAATTTCCACCATCTTCAATAACTTCAGCCGTTGCTTCATGTAACTTTACTGATTCAAGATCAGCCAGATTATGTCCTTCTTCTTTAATAATGCTGTCTAAATCAGTACTTAGCATCTTGTAAGATTCAACATAATTGCCTTTTTCCTCAGGATTTACTATAAAATCAACTGAAGAATAATCTGTTTCAAAGGTAAAATCCAGCAGATTTTCACATCCCCCTATTACTATTATTATTAGTAATAAGGTTAATACTGTTTCAAATTTTAATTTATTCATAGTCAGTGAGATTTAAATTAGAATATTCTGGTTTCATAATAATCTTAAGTATAAGAATATTTAAAGATAAATAAACCCTGCTTTTTAATGACATTATTTTGATAAAATAGCATTTATCTTGGATAAAAGCACTGAAACCTGCTCAAATAAAAGATTATACAAAAAATATCCACCATAGTTAAATATCGACCCAAAATTTATCACAAATTATTGATTATTCAGACTCTTAAAACAGGCTTTCATCAATAACATAAGTACGATTCACTACTTAATCAGTGTTCAACCGTATATAAAAGCAGAATATCATTAACAGATTAATGAATTAAATAATACTCATAATGGACTATAACTGGCAAAACTATACAGTATTGATAGCAGAAGACGATGAAATATGTTATAAATATATAGAGCTCGTATTATCAAGAAAAACCAATATAAACATTATTTGGGCTGTTACCGGGAAACAAGCTGTAGATTACTGCAAATTATATGATCATATTGACATCGTATTAATGGACATCCAATTACCTGAATTAGATGGTTATGAAGCAACCCGTCAGATTAAATCCAATAAGCCAAACTTGCCGGTTATCATACAAAGTGCCAATACACTCAATGATGAGCTGGAAAAATGTATTGAAGTTGGATGTGAGGCATATGTAACAAAACCGTTAGACATACCCGTATTGTTTAAGAAAATGGACAGCCTTTTGAATACAGTTCCTTCCAATAGAATCTTCATAAAATAAGTACCTTAATTTTTTAATTTCTTTTACCTCTAAGAATAGGATTTTTTATATATTGGGTATTATTATACTCAACATAAATAATTATGCAAACAATAATCAGTTTATTTGAAGATTGTGCTGCAAAATACAGTAATAATGTATTTATTCTGGAAAAAAAGAATAACAAGTACGAAGGCTATACATATAAAGAAATATTATCAGAGGTTTATAAGTTCGCTGCCGGTTTAATAAATAACGGGATACAAAAAGGTGATCGAATTGCTCTCCTTTCTGAGGGAAGATGTGACTGGTTCATCAGTGAACTTGGAATTTTATATGCAGGAGCAATAAATGTACCCCTTTCTGTTAAATTAACTGAACCTGGCGAGATAAAATTCAGAATTGAACACTCTGGTTCAAGGATGCTTATAGTATCCAGGAATCAGTTCAAAAAGTTAAGTCCGGTTAAACATAAAATTAAGTGCCTGGAAAAAGTCATTCTGCTTGATCCTGCAGAAAAATATGATGATAATGAATTATTGTTTGGCGATATGATCAAGTCAGGTGAAAAATATTTAGAGAAACATACAAAAGATCTTAAAGAAATATCATCCTCGGTAAAGGGGAACGACTATGCGAATATAACCTATACCTCGGGAACTACGGCTGATCCAAAAGGTATAATCTTATCTCATAGGAACTATACGGCAAATGTTGAACAATCACTCAGCCTTTTCAGTGTACCTGACTGGTGGACAACGCTTTTGATATTACCATGGGATCATTCCTTTGCACATACATGCGGCATATATACACTAATGTCATGCGGAGCAAGCATGGCATCAGTTCATATTGGTAAAACACCTATGGAAACACTTAAAAATATACCTGTCAATATTAAAGAAATACGTCCCTGCTTTTTGCTAAGTGTCCCTGCCCTGGCTAAAAACTTCAGAAAGAATATTGAAAAAGGAATAAGTGAAAAAGGACCGGTAATAGAAAAAATATTTATGCGAGCACTTAAACTGGCTTATTCCTATAACGGGGATGGCCGGAACAGGGGTAAGGGTTTAAGAATCCTTAAAAAACCTTTGTATAATCTGTATGATAAAATATTATTCAGCAAAATCAGGGAAGGTTTCGGGGGCAGACTTGAATTTTTCGTCGGCGGCGGCGCCTTACTGGACATTGAACTACAGAAGTTCTTTTATGCTATCGGGATGCCTATGTACCAGGGTTACGGACTTTCTGAAGCTGCTCCGTCAATTTCAGCTAATAACCCTGAAAATCATAAAATGGGCTCCTCAGGGAGAGTGGCTAAAAATATAAAGCTAAAAATATGTGATGAGAATGGTAATGAATTGCCGGTCGGAGAAAAAGGAGAGATAGTCATTAAAGGAGAAAATGTAATGGCTGGTTACTGGAATAACGAAAAGGCAACAAGAGAAGTTATTAAAGACGGCTGGTTATATACAGGTGATCTGGGCTATCTTGACAAAGACGGATTTCTCTTTGTCCTCGGCCGAACCAAAAGCCTTTTAATTGCAGACGACGGAGAAAAATACAGTCCGGAAGGTATAGAAGAGGCAATGACTGAACATTCAGTGTTTTTTGAACAGTGTATGCTTTTCAATAACCAGAGGGCATACACAATTATCCTTCTGTATCCCAGCAAAGAAGCAATAAAAAGATGGATTAATGCCAATAAAATAGATGTTAAACGGACTGAAGGCCAGGAATCAGTGCTCAGATTAATTGAAGGGGAGATTAACAAATTCAGAACAGGGGGAAAATCTGAAATAATGTTTCCACAGCGCTGGCTGCCTGCTGCTATTGGCATATTGGACGAAGGTTTTACTGAAGAGAATCACCTGCTCAACAGCACCCTGAAAATGGTAAGAGGCAAAATAACCGAGCGATACAAGGGATTAATTGACTATTTGTATACACCTGAAGCAAAAAATATCTGTAATCCTGAAAACATTAAAACAATCCGTAAACTGCTTTCCATAGAATAGAATCGGTAATGTTGCCATGTTGTTCTTTTGCTCAATTATTCTATTGCTGAATTGCTGAGGGATAATCGTTACCGACTATTTAGTTTTGGATTATGATCTTTTTTATCATTAACAGATTTCTGGTATTATCATATATATTTAAGAAATACAGGCCTGAAGGAAAATCCGGGAATGTAAGAATATGTGTGTTATCCACCTGCTTATTTAATATTAATCTTCCCGTATAGTCAAATAGTTTTACATAAATAGTATTATTGCTCTTGCCAGCAAGAGAAGATAAATTGATATAATTATTAGCCGGATTCGGATAGATTTCAAAATTATTTTTGCTTTCAAAATCATCTATAGAGGTTATAACATGGAAGCAATAACGTTTTGGATAGTATATTGAATCATTTCTCTTAAAACAACTCAGTTCTTCGTATGTTCCGCAATCTGTAAAAACAACTCCGGGCAGAAATGGCATATAGAGATTTCCAACACCCTGAATCCAAACTCCATCATCTGCCGAACCCGATACACGCATCCGTTTAAGTTTTAAATTCCGGATTGATATGGAATCAATATTATAGACAAACAGACTTTCAATAAATAATGGGCCAGCCATACAATAATCATAATAAAAAACCACACTATCATATAATATCGTATCATTTAGTTCTGCAGAAAAATCATAAAGTAATTGTTCCTGAGTTTGACCATTTTCGATAATATACACTCTTTTTTTATCCAGGTCCTCCCTGATGGCTCCATAATAATATTTAATATTCTCGTTAACCGGTATAGTATCAGAAATTCTATATACCCTGGAATACTTAAAAGAATTTATTGTGGTATCACCAATCATACCATATGTGGAATATCTGGGAGTATCAACAAACATACTTTCATATTTTAACTGCCAGATCGGATTATCATCAGATGTGGGGAAATGTATTTCCTGGCTATTGATGTTAGTTATAAATGCAAATAAAACAACTACAAAAATTAAATCCTTTTTCATCTTCGTTGTTTTAATCTGGAATAATTAAAATTAACACAAAAAATCGAAAGTCTGATCTCTTTTTTTGAATTTAAAATCCAGCAACCAAACACAACTTCTCTTACTTGTTGCTAACAGAACACATAATAGATTATATTTGCGTAACCGATTTGCATGAACATTTGTAATATATATGGAAAATAAGGGGGATTTAAAAAAAATACTTGAAAAGAGAGTGCTGGTAATTTTCGGACCATTTGGCACCATGCTTCAAAAATATAACTTGTCTGAAAAAGATTTCAGGGGGGATAGATTTGCAAATCATGGCGCTGATTTAAAAGGTAATTACGATATTGTAAGTCTTACGCAACCTCATCTCATCAGGAAGATTCACGAGGAGTTTTTAAAGGCAGGAACTGATATCACTGAAACAAATACATTTAATGCCAATAGAATTTCTCAATCTGATTATAATACTGAAGCATTTGTTTATGAAATGAACCTTGAATCTGCAAGAATTGCTAAAGAAGCTGCTACTGAATTTACGGATTTAAATCCTGAGAAACCAAGATTTGTGGCAGGTGTATTGGGTCCTACGAACAAAACTGCCTCAATTTCCCCTGATGTTAATGACCCCTCCTACCGTACCGTATATTTTGATGAACTTGTTAAAGTATATTCTGAACAAACCAATGCTTTAATAGAAGGGGGCGTGGACATAATTTTGCTTGAGACAGTATTTGATACACTTAACGGTAAGGCCGCTTTGTTTGCAGTTCAGGAAATTTTCAACAAAAGAAATACCAGGCTACCCGTAATGGTCTCCGGTACAATCACTGACGCCAGCGGCAGGACTTTATCCGGACAGACAATGGAAGCATTTCTTACTTCAATATCTCATTTTGATGTTGTTTCCGTAGGTCTTAACTGTGCTTTAGGGGCAAAAGAACTATACCCTTATGTTAAAAATCTGTCAAAAATCTCACCCTTCTATGTTAGTGTTCATCCAAATGCTGGTCTGCCAAACCAGTTTGGCTCTTACGATGAAACACCTGAGGAAATGGCAGATATTATTAAAGACTACCTTGATGACAGTTTTGCAAATATTATCGGAGGATGCTGCGGTACAACACCTGAGCATACAAAGCTGATGACTGACCTTGCTTCAAAGGCAAAGCCCCGGAAACTACCCAAACCTGAAATAAAGACCAGGGTTAGCGGACTTGAACCACTATTAATCAGCAATGAAAGTAATTTTATAAATATCGGAGAAAGAACCAATGTTGCCGGCTCAAAGAAATTTGCGGCTTTAATCAGGGAAGAAAAATTTGAAGAATCTCTTTCCATTGCCAGGGAACAGGTAGAAGGAGGGGCACAGATAATTGATGTTTGTATGGATGATCCTATGCTGGATGCTGAAAAATGTATGGTTAAATTCTTAAATCTTATTGCCACTGAACCTGAAATTGCCAGAGTACCTGTAATGATAGATTCATCAAAATGGTCAGTTTTGGAAGCAGGACTCAAATGTGTCCAGGGCAAATCAATTGTGAATTCAATAAGCCTTAAAGAAGGTGAAGAATCATTTATTGAATATGCAAAAAAGATTAATCAGTATGGAGCGGCAGCAATAGTTATGGCATTTGATGAAAAAGGTCAGGCTGATACATTTGAACGTAAAATAGAAATATGCAACAGGGCCTATAAAATCCTTACACAAAAAGTTAACTTCTCACCTGAAAATATAATCTTCGATCCAAATGTCCTTGCTATTGCTACTGGTATTGAAGAACATAATAATTATGCAGTTGACTTTATTAAGACGACAAAATGGATTAAGGAGAATCTCCCCTATGCCAAAGTTAGCGGGGGTGTCAGCAATCTGTCCTTTTCTTTCAGGGGTAATAATGTTGTAAGGGAAGCAATGCATTCGTCCTTTCTTTACCATGCAATAAAAGCAGGTATGGATATGGGAATTGTTAATCCTTCGATGCTTGAAGTGTATGATAGCATACCGGAAGACCTGCTGGAGCTTGTTGAAGATGCTATACTTAATCGTCGAAACGATGCTACGGAACGACTTATCTTATATGCAGAGACAATAAAAGAGTCCGGTAAAAAAGAACGAAAGAAGGACGAATGGAGATCCAAACCTGTAGATGAAAGATTAAGCTATGCTTTAGTAAAAGGAATTACCGATCACATCGAAAATGATGTTCTGAAGGCCAGAAAAAACCATGCTAAAGCAATAAATATTATTGAAGGTCCTCTTATGAAGGGAATGGGAATTGTTGGTGATTTATTTGGTGAAGGAAAAATGTTTTTGCCTCAGGTTGTTAAGAGTGCAAGAGTAATGAAAAAAGCTGTGGCCATTCTCCTGCCCTATATTGAACAGGAGAACAAAGATGAAGATAGCCCGTCAAAAGGACCTGCAGGAAAAATTCTTCTGGCTACTGTTAAGGGCGATGTTCACGATATTGGCAAAAACATTGTTGGAATTGTCTTGTCCTGTAACAATTATGAGATTATTGATCTGGGAGTTATGGTACCTACTGAAAAGATTCTCCAGGTAGCTAAAGACCATAACGTGGATATAATAGGATTAAGCGGACTAATAACACCATCTCTTGAAATAATGATCGATATTGCTAATGAATTGGAAAAACAGGGTTTTGACAAACCTCTCTTAATTGGCGGAGCAACGACATCTAAAATACATACTGCAATAAAAATTGAGCCAGACTATAAAGCACCTGTAATCCATGTTAAAGATGCATCTAAAAGTGTCGGTGTTGTAAACAGTTTGTTGTCAGATCAGTTGCGAAACGATTTTATTAAACTAACAAGGAATGAATACCGGGAGTTAAGGAACAATTATTCCGGCGTTAAGGACAAAGCAAAATATATATCTCTTGAAGAAGCCAGAAAAAATAAATTAAAGATTGACTGGAAGGAAACGAAAATATATAAACCCAATTTTCTTGGTATCAAGACTTTTAACAACTTCCCAATTGAAGAAATACGTCATTATATAAACTGGGTATTTTTCTTTGTTGTCTGGGAATTAAGAGGTAAATTCCCGGATATCCTGAATGATCCTGTCAAAGGAGAAGAAGCAATGAAACTTTATAGAGAGGCTAATAATTTGCTTGACCTGATAATTAAAGAAAAATTACTTCAAGCTTCCGGGGTTTTGGGGTTCTTCCCGGCAAATTCCGTAGATGACGATATTGAAGTCTATACAGACGATAACAGGGATAAAGTATTAACCAGGTTTGTTAACTTAAGAAACCAGAATCTTAAAGAAAATAATATACCAAATTTATGTCTCTCGGATTTTGTGGCACCAAAGGATAGCGGGGAAAAAGACTATATTGGCGCATTTGCATTTACTGCAGGTTCAGGTATTGAAAATGCCCTAAAAAAGTTTGAAGATGAGCTGGACGATTACAGCAGCATTATGCTTAAGGCACTGGCAGACAGACTGGCAGAAGCTTTTACGGAACTGATCCATAAAAAAGTAAGGAAAGATCTCTGGGGCTATAAACCTGATGAGGATCTCTCTGTTAATAACCTGTTCCTGGAAAAATACCAGGGAATAAGGCCGGCACACGGCTATCCAGCATGCCCGGACCACTCGGAGAAAGATACCCTTTTTAAATTGATGGATGTAACTAAAAATGCTGGTATTAGCTTAACTGAAAATTATTCAATGTATCCTGGGGCTTCGGTAAGTGGATTGCTATTTTCTCATCCGCAGTCAAAATATTTTTATGTAGGTAAAATATCCAAAGATCAGGCATTAGATTATGCAAAAAGGAAAAATGTGAGTATTGAGACAGTTGAAAAGTGGCTTGCCTCAAACTTAAATTATAAATAATTATTGAAAAGAAGTTATCATATTGAACCAACTCTGAAAATATAAAAGTGTGGAGATAAGATTTTAATTAAAAATTTCTGAAAAATGAAAATTACTGAAATTATTAAGCAGCAAAAGAGAACATTTTCGTTTGAGTTTTTTCCTCCCAGAGATGAAATATCTGCACTTGATTTCGGAATAAATATAGGAAAGCTGATGAATCTTGAACCTTCATTTGTAACAGTAACATATGGGGCGGGAGGCTCAACACAGGAAAGGACTTTTGCCATTGTTGATTATCTTCAGAATAAAATAGGTCTTACCTGCATGGCTCATTATACTTGTGTTAATGCATCACAGGAAAAAATAAGGAAAGATATTGATTACCTGAGTAAAATTGGTATCGAAAACCTTATGCTGCTTAGAGGTGATCCGCCTCAGGGAATGAATAAGTTTTTGGATAATCCTGATGGATTTAATCATGCAAGTGATCTGATTTCTTTCGTAAAAAAACTTGGCGATTTTTGTGTCGGGGGCGCAGCCTATCCTGAAAAACATGTTGAAGCTAAAAACATTGAAGAGGATTTGCATTATCTTAAAATAAAATTAAATGCAGGAACAGATTTTCTTGTAACCCAGCTATTTTTTATTAACGATTTATATTTTGACTTTATTGACCTTGCAAAAAAACATGGAATAAACTGCCGGATAATACCGGGCATTATACCTATTACAAACTTTAACCAGATTAAAAAGTTTGTCCGCTTAACAGGTGCAACCATACCTGAAGAAATAATAAATCAGATAGAGCCATATCAGGATAATCCTGAAAAGATATATCAAATCGGACTGGATTTTGCCATAAGGCAATGCCGTGATTTACTTAACAGAGGAGCTCCCGGTCTGCATTTTTATACCTTAAATAAATCACGTGCTGCAATAGAAATATTTGAATCAATAACTTATGAAATAAAAAAAACGAGAATCTAATTATGTTTATCAGGTATGTTCTTTAAAATCTCAATTATGTATTCCCAGAATTTTCTGACACTGTCAATTAATACTTTTTCATCAGGTGAATGAGCGCCTTTGATAGTAGGACCGAGCGATATCATATCCAGGTTAGGGTATATTCCTCCGATAATACCACATTCCAGTCCGGCATGAACAGCTTTAATATGTGGTACAGACCCGAACTTATTTTTGTAAACCTGTTTTGCAACTTCAAGTATTTCAGAGTCCAGGTTAGGCTTCCAGCCCGGATATTCTCCTGAAAATGTGACCTCTGCTTCTGCCAACTCAAATAAACTCTGAATCCTGTTTGCCAGGTCTTCTTTTGCCGAATCCAGGCTACTTCTTAATAAACATTCAACTTTTACTTTCCTGAACTCAGTTTTCACAACAGCCAGGTTGCTGGATGTTTCAACAAGATCTTCCACATCACTGCTCATACGGATAACACCGTTAGGACATGTATATATTGCGCTAATAATTTTCTTACATGTTTCATCATCAATAACTACCTCAGGTAAACTGGTCTTTTCAGCCCTAATATTAAAATCAGGTTCAACTGAACGGTATTCTTCCTTCAACATACTTTCATAACCTTTTATAAATTTAAGGAATTCACCTTCTTTGTCGCGGGGAACCACAACAGTTGCAAATGCTTCCCTCGGGATGACATTTCTTAAACTCCCTCCGTTTATACCGCTAAGCCTGACATTACATTTAAAAGTTGCCCTCCAAAGTAATCTTATAAGAATAATAATTGCATTACCGCGTCCCAAATGAATATCCAGTCCTGAATGTCCCCCTTTGAAACCTTTAACGCTTACCTGGTAAGGAATATGGTTATCAGGCACTTTCTCTGACTCATAATTAAATATTATATTAGCATTAATTCCTCCGGCACATCCAATGTATAATTCACCCTCATCTTCAGAGTCAAGATTTAATAATATATCACCCTTTAAAATCCCTGGTTTTAATCCCGAAGCCCCTGTTAAGCCAGTCTCTTCATCAATAGTAAATAAAGCTTCAACAGGCCCGTGTTCAATATCTCTGGATTCCAGAACAGACATGATTACTGCAACTCCTATACCATTATCAGCTCCAAGGGTTGTTCCGTCTGCCGTCACCCAATCTCCGTCAACATATGCTTCAATAGGATCCTTTTTAAAATCATGCTCTTTATCTACATTTTTTTGCGGGACCATATCAAGGTGAGATTGAAAAATAACGGTTTTCTTTCTTTCCATACCACTTGTTGCCGGTTTCCTGATAATTGTGTTTCCAATATCATCTTTTATGGTTTCAAACCCCAGTTTTTTACCAAAATCATTAATAAAACTTACAGCTTTTTGCTCACTTTTGGAAGGTCTTGGGATTTTGGTCAAATCATTAAAGTTCTTCCAGATTACAGTTGGTTTAAGACCAGTAATTTGTGGTTTCATAAAATTACACTTTGAATATTAATGGTTCAAAAATAAAATAAATTATTAATATCCTTGAGAATTTAAAATGAAATTTTGATATTCCTGGATATTACATTTGAAACAAAAATTACTAAATTGCGTTGTCTGTGTGATATCAGGTATTACTTTATAAATCTAAATAACCAAATACTTAATTGAAAGTAATTTAAATGAAACGTTTACTGTTAGTATCAATTTCTTTTTTTACTGTTATCGCTGGTTTTTCACAAACAACAAGGTGGTATACTTTTGCAGAGGCTTTAGAGCTTAATAAAAAAGAGCCCCGCAAAATTGTTGTTGATGTTTATACGGACTGGTGCGGATGGTGCAAGGTAATGGAAAACAACACTTATAATAATAAAATTATTGCAGAATATCTTAACAAAAAATTTTATATTGTAAAGTTAGATGCAGAACAAAAAGAGGATGTTAAAATAGGCGATAAAACATATAAATTTGTTCCGCAGGGAAGAAGAGGATATCATGAACTGGCTGCAATCCTGTTAAGGGGAAACATGGTTTACCCGTCTGTTGTTTTTCTGGATGAGAGAGTAAGAATTATACAATCATTTCAGGGCTATATCAGGGCAAAACCATTTGATGAAATAATAAAATTCATTGGAGAAAATCATTACATTACACAAAGCTGGGATAAATTTATAGCCAGCTATAAATCGCAGATTACCGAATGAATGATTAATATTTTTTAAATGAATAAGGCACAATACTGCCATATTGAAAAACCGGTAACTTGGTTACATTAAGAATCCTATCACCTATTAATACTCTGATATCAGCCAAATCAGGTAATCTTGCCAGCACATAGCTACCTGTTACTACTTCTGTGTCAGGAATATCTATCTTTTCAAAGTAAATTGTTTTATCCATGTCTTTGATTTCAATTATAACAAGTTTGCCCCTGGCCTCTTTAGAATCAATAAATCCTTCTGTGCCGGAAAAACGACATAAAATTTCTTTTGATATCTTCCTGGTATTATCAGGTATGTATTGAAACGTTTTTTTATAGTAATCAATATATCTTTTCCCGGTAAAAAGAGATAAATACTCATTTTCAAGTTTGTCTAACTCTTTAACTGCAACTGCTAAAGCCTCCCCTTCCGGCATATAATCATACTGACCTGATAATAATTTAAACTTTCTCTTGCGTATTTTAATTATATAATTGGCAGCCTCTTCTGCCTTTTCTTCCGGAGACTTTCTTACCAGCTGTTGTTTAATAACCGGCATTTTAACGTATATTGAATCTTTAAATACACTTTTATATGTTGTATCACTATTTATTTGAAGATTGGGTTTCACCGATAAATCTGTGTAATGAATTTTGTTATTATATGAAGTATCAGGTTCTGGAAAACTATGCTTTTTAAAAAGCTGGTTTGGATATAATATCAGGCTGTCCTCAGCCAATCCGGAAAGCATACGACTAAAATTATTGATCCTTTTATTACTTACAGAAAAAAAATACTCAGGATCAGCTTCCTGGTAAATATCAATTTTAATATCTGAAATATCCCATTCTGTTATTTCTCTTTCAGGTACATCTTGAATACCTAAATATTTATCGGCATATTTATAAAAGGGGCCGGGGATAATAGTAGTTCTTCTAGCTTCAGCTGTTATATTAAGAATGGTCTTTGGCAAGGCATAAATAGCAGCATTATCCTCCAGACTATTCGTACTTTTTATGTTTGTAACATTAATCTTCTTTTGTGCTTCACAGAATGCAAATAAAGAAACTAAAACAACAGTGATATGTATTTTTCTCATTTTACTTTTTGTTATCATAAAGTTTAAGAAATGCCCCAGAAATACAATTTATAATATCTGAAGCTATAAGTGCATTTTCACCTGTTTCTTCAGCAGCAATATCTCCTGCCAGTCCGTGTACAAAAACTCCGATTAATGCAGCCTCCTTTGGTGTATAATTTTGAGCCATTAAAGCCAGAATAATTCCGGTTAATACGTCTCCACTACCAGCAGTGGCCATCCCCGGATTTCCTGTAGTATTAAAATAACAGGTTCCGTCAGGACATGCAATTGCTGTATAGGCTCCTTTAAGGACCACGTAAATTTTGTATTTTTTTGCAAATTCAATCTGTGCTTTATTTCTCGAAAAGTTATCCTTATAATGACCGGTAAGCCTTTCAAATTCCCTGGGGTGTGGTGTTAATATACTATTTTGAGGTATGATTGCTATAAATTCTTTATTTGCCGATATTATATTCAAAGCATCAGCATCGATAACCATCGGTTTATCAGCTTTTTTAAGGAGATTATTAAGAGCCTTCTGTGAAACTTCGTCACAGCCTAATCCGGGACCAACTGCAATAGCATTGAATTTATTAAGGTCCGGATGTTCAGTAAATACGGTGTCCGATTTATCGATACTAATAACTGCCTCGGGTATGGCAGTTTGTATAATCTCATATCCTAACCTGGGAATATGTGATGTCACTAATCCGATACCTGTTCTAAGTGCTGCTTTTGCTCCCAGTATGGCAGCACCCATCATACCATAACTGCCGGCAATTAGAAGTCCGTGACCAAAAGTACCCTTATGAGCAAACTTATTTCTTTCTTTAAGACTCTTTTTGATCTCGCTTATTGTAAGGTAGTTATAAGGTGTTTCAATGCTGTCGATAAACCCGGCATGAAGACCTATGGGAAGAACATGCCATTCACCTACATAGTGTTCATTTTCAGGGAAGAAAAAAGATATTTTCGGAAATTGAAAAGTAAGGGTACAGTCTGCATTTATTATATTAGCTTTATCATTCTTACTATTGTCTTCACCAAATAATCCACCCGGGATATCTATTGAGATTATTTTTGATCCTGACTTGTTAAGGTAATTTACCAATGCTGCGGATAAACCTGACAAAGGTCTGGTTAGCCCGCTACCAAATAAGCCTTCAACAATTATATCAGAGCTAATTATTTCAGGAAAATCGTTTTCAGATTCCAGTATATAAATTTTAACGAGATTTTGTAATTCAAGCCTTTGCCTGTTAATTTCTGAATCAGGTGACAGCTTATCACTAATGCTTAACAGGTATACATTCACCTTCTTATAACCTCTTTCAGCTAACAATCGTGCAATTGCCCAGCCATCACCCCCGTTATTACCCGGACCGACAAAGATTTTAAATGATGTTGAAGTATTATAATTTTTAATAAGCCAGTCAGTTAATACTTTGGCTGCCCTTTCCATCAAATCAATAGAAGCAACCGGCTCGTTTTTAATTGTATAACTGTCAACTTCTCTAATCTGACTTGAGGTTAAAATTTTCATGTATAATGATTATTTATAAATAAAAGGCAAAATAAAGCTTTTTTTATAAATAATGAGTATGTAGAAAATAATAGTTAAAGGAGGAATAATGGAATAAGGAAATAGAGGAATAGGGGAAGGTGGGTATGTGTGGACAAAGATTAAAAAATCTTTCTATATTTGTCCGATCACAAAATCAGATTATTAATTAAAATTTAAAAATATGTTTAAAGGACATCCAAAGGGATTATATGTTGCTTTCTTTTCAAATATGGGCGAAAGGTTTGGTTTTTATACAATGTTTGCAATATTTATCTTATTCCTGCAGGCAAAGTATGGTTTTGATTCAGGAACGGCCGGACAGATATATGGAGGTTTTATGGCAGCAGTTTATTTTCTTCCGTTGTTCGGAGGTTTACTGGCAGATAGAGTGTGGGGTTACGGAAGGACTATAGGAATTGGCCTTGTTACAATGTTTGCCGGCTATTTTCTTCTGGCCGTACCCAGTGCAAGGGGAGAAGCATTATGGCTTACAATTACCGCCCTAGCAGTTATATCATTGGGCACAGGTTTATTTAAAGGAAACCTTCAGGCGCTTGTTGGAAACATGTATGATGATCCGAAGTACAGTAAAATAAGGGATGTTGCTTTTACTATTTTTTACATGGGAATTAATGTAGGTGCAATGTTTGCTCCCACTGCAGCCCGGGCAGTATACAGTTATGTTCTGAGAGGTGCCGGATTTACTTATAATCCTTCTATTCCGGCACTGGCTAACAAATTTCTTGACGGAACAATATCCAATGAAAATGTACAGGAGCTTCTTACCCTGGCAGGTAATCAGGTTAAAGGTATTACTGAGGCGGGATTAACAGACTTCAGCATTAGTTATATAAATAATCTCAGTAAAGCATATCATTTCGGGTTTGGAGTGGCATGTTTATCACTGATTGTCTCCATGATAGTTTTCTGGGGATTCAGGAAATACTACAAACATATTGATTTGACCGAAAAGCAGAAAGCGGCAAGTGAGGAACATAAAAATAAAATGATCACTCTTACACCGGAACAGACAAGATCAAGAATAATAGCCCTGGGTCTGGTATTTGGAGTAGTAATTTTCTTCTGGATGTCTTTTCACCAGAACGGTCTTACAATGACTATGTTTGCCCGTGATTATACACAAAAAATTGTTTCCAGAAGTGTCTATTTCTGGTTCGATTTATGGGGACTTCTCTCAATTGCGCTTTCAATAGGCGGTCTGGTATTTCTTATAAAAAAATCCAGTACAAACCGGACAAGGATAATAAGCGGATTAATGTTTCTTGTCTTTGGCTACCTTGCATACATGCGTGTGCGCACTTATACAAGCCTTAATGAATTTACTCCCGAGATGTTCCAGCATTTGAATCCTTTTTTCATAGTAGCCCTCACTCCTATTATAATTGGTCTCTTTACATGGCTGGGCAAAAAAGGCAAAGAACCTTCAGCACCCAGGAAAATAGGCATTGGAATGATAATAACAGCTATGGGATTTCTTGTGCTTGTAATCGGATCACTGAGTCTTATCGGATATAGTCCAAAAGAAATCGGTGAAATAAGAATTCCTGATGAAAACCTTGCAGTTACTCCGTACTGGTTAATAAGTTCATATTTTACATTAACTGTTGCAGAACTTTTCTTAAGTCCGATGGGAATATCATTTGTATCAAGAGTATCTCCTCCCCAATATAAAGGACTTATGCAGGGCGGATGGCTGGCAGCTACTGCTGTTGGCAATTACCTGGTGGTTGTCATGGGTTATTCATGGAAAAATTTGCCTTTATGGGGCCATTGGCTTGTGCTGGTTACATGTTGTATGATATCCGCAGTATTTATATTCTCTATCCTTAAGCATCTTGAAAGGGCAACAAAGTAATGATTAATACAAGATACTGATTTATCAAAAAGCTATCTGCGAGGATAGCTTTTTTTTATGGACATTTGTGTAACTATGCTTCAACGATAATAGTTTTAGTAACTCTACAGTAAATTTTAAGTAAAAACATTCATAAAATATTTTGATATATCTGTCTCCAAAATATTATCATTAGTAAAAGTATACTTGGCTAATATATTTTTATAAAGTAACTTGCAGAAAATTTGCTACTGGCAAATTTTTTTAACAAATTTAAATCTTATATTATAACTATTTGATTTATTATTGCGTATACTCATTTTATAAAAAAAATATTAAAAACTTAGTACTATGAAAAAACTTATACAATTAGTGTTAAAAGGGATCTTAGTATCCGTAATGTTATGTTTAATACAGTTAGTTTCCGGACAGACTTATTTGTACTTTACAAGTGAACCGGATTCAACGGCTGTAATCAACAAACAATACAGTTATGTTGTTACTGCAGCTGCTAACCCCACACCTGTTACATTTTCACTGACTGAAGCACTTGATGGTATGAATATTAGCCCGCTAACAGCCACATCAGCTGAAATTACATGGACGCCTGATGAAATGACTGATGGCGGTAAAGTAATTGTACGTGCTAATAATGGTGCTTATCAACTTGATCAGACATATTTTCTCTATATAACAGACGAAATTCTTTGTGATCCGGATCTTATTGCGTATTATAAGTTAGATGAATCAGCAGGTCCGATTTATGAAGATTTTGCAAGTGGTTATGATGCTGAATTTGTTGGGGATGTTCTGCCAATCGGCAGTGACGGAGTAGTTGACAGTGCATTATATTTCGAACCTGCTGCAATTCAGAATAAGTATTTCAATGTTGCTGATCAGGAACAGTTTGAATGGAGCGGAGATGATGATTTTTCAATTTCACTATGGTTTAAGAGTAGGCCAAAGCATTATGAAATAGGTTATGATAAAAATGAAGTATTTGTCGGTCGGGTTGGCAGTGAACAATGGTGGTGGTTCGGTTTCAACCATATGTACCAGACTATAACATTTGAATCAGTAAACGATGTTGTGCATGATACAATTATAGAAATATTTAACCTTAATGCATTAACTGACACTATGAACTGGCATCACTGTGTTATGGTCTTCCAGGGTGCTGCAACTGGGACAGATTATATACATTTTTATGTTGATAACATACCACGTACACGTGGTTTCTCGAAAGCCAACAATTTTACTGGAAATAATTTTTTAACAATAGGGTATTTTAATTTATTTACAGGACCATCTGCCGATCAATTTCCTGTTTCAGGATTTATGGATGAGATACTTATCTATAAAAAGTCTCTTTCTGCTTCAGAAGTTACAGGAATATATAACGACGGTTTAAATCACCTGGCTCATTGTAAACCCGGTAATGCAGCACCTTTAATTACATCAGATCCGGTAATAGAGATTGATGAAGACGACCCTTATAGTTACCAGTTAATTTACAGAGATATAGACCCGGGAGATATAATTACTTTATCTGCACCGATAGTGCCTTCATGGTTAAATTTCAATACAGGAACCGGTTTACTCAGCGGTACTCCTGAAAATGAAAATGTAGGTGATACAACTGCTACACTTATGATTAGTGATGGTACTGTGGATATACAGCAAACATTTTCCGTTACAGTTTCAAATATCAATGATGCTCCTGTTATAACTTCAACAGCTCCGACAGCAGTAAATGAGGATGAGCCATATTCATATACATTTGAAGCAGAAGATGTTGATGCAGGTGATGATATAACATTAAGCGCCGAGGTAATTCCAGCCTGGCTTAATTTCAATGCTACTTCAGGAGTGTTGAGCGGAACACCTACAAATGACCAGGTCGGACTAAATCCGACAGCGGACTTTGATGTGACTTTAAGAGCTACTGACCTTTCATCAGCATATGATGAAGAAAGCTTTATAGTTACTGTCACCAATATAAACGACGCTCCGGTGATTACCGGTCAGAATCCCATAAGTACTGATGAAGATATTGCAAGGGAGATAGTATTTTCAGACCTGAATGTGACCGATGTTGATGATACCTATCCTGGTGACTTTACATTAAATGTTCAGAACGGTAATAATTTTAGCCGTACGGGTAATACAGTTACTCCCTCACAAAACTGGTACGGGGAACTTACTGTGCCAATAACGCTTTCAGATGGAGACAGTATAAAGAATTATGATTTGAGTGTAACAGTGAACTCTGTGAATGATCCTCCTGAATTTACCAGTACCCCGGTAACAGAGGCAGCTGAAGGTTCTGACTATATATACTGGTTTTCAGCTCAGGATGTTGAAGATGCAAGTCTGACTTTCACAGCTGTTAAGAAACCTGACTGGTCAAATATTTCATCAACTGCTTTAGCAGGTATTTTACAGGGTCAGCCCGGATATGAAGATGCAGGCCAGGATAGTGTAATACTGCGGGTAGAAGATTCAGAGGCAGCATTTGATGAACAAATATTTATTATTAATGTAACAGATGTACCAACTGCATTAAAAGATAATAAAGTCCGGTTAATTAATATGATTTACCCAAATCCTGCTAATAAGAATGAAATCGTAATATTTAAATTAAATGATTTTGCAGGTACGTCAACATTACAGATTTTCAATGTTCTTGGTGAGACAGTTACAGAAATTAATGTTCTTAATGAAGAAATAATAAAACTGAATGTAAGTGAATTTAAAGCCGGGTTATATCTTTATACAATTACAAATAAAAACAATTCACAAACTGGTAGATTTTTAATTAAATAAACCGGATATATAGTTCTGGAAATTTTAAAAAACAAACAAAATGATAACCCCGTCTGTCTCACAAAAGGCGGGGTTTTATAAATTTTCCAAGGTCATAACTAAAATGATACAATATTGGAAGAGATGTAAAATAAAAATAGTCTTAAATTTAATTGTTGCCCTTCACATATTGTTTTCAACAGATGGATTCTGCCAGGTCCCTTTAAAAATAATGCCTTTAGGTAATTCAATAACTTTTGATACATACATCGGAGATCCAAGGGATGTCGGAGATAAGATTGGCTACCGATATAAATTATACCTGTTATTAAATCAGGCAGGATATAATTTTAACCTGGTAGGAAGCGAACAAGCAGGCTGGAATTATTTTAATGATGACGAAAACGCCGGTTTCCCCGGATGGAGAGATGATCAACTGGCTGATTTGATGGAGACAGGGTATTTCTATAGTTACCCTGTGGATATAATTTTATTGCATATAGGGACCAATGATGTTACAGCACTGGATTACACTGTTACGGATGTTGACAGACTTCTTGATGCTGTCGATGCCTATGAAGCAGGTGCAGGTAAACCTGTTATAGTGCTTCTGGCAAAAATAATAAGCCGTAAGGATTATCCCTGCGGAACTCATTCCGGAACTACATCATTTAATAATAATCTGGTTACTATGGCAAATAGCCGCATCAGTGGAGGAGATAATCTTATAGTTGTTGACATGGAGTGTGGAGCAGGGATCAACTATTCAACAGATATGATTGATTTTGCTCATCCTAATCAAACCGGGTATGATAAGATGGGGCAGAAATGGTTTGATGTAATTAATGCTATAAATACAGCTCCCAGTATAATCAACATACCTGATCAAGACCAACAGGAAGGCGTAGCTTTTGCAAATATAAACCTTGACAATTACATCTCTGATGTTGAAGATGCGGATCAATATATAACATGGACAATATCACCTGCAAATCCTGATCATTTTAACGTGAATATAAATGGCAGCAGAATTGCGATAATTACCCCAAAAGATCCAAACTGGAACGGCTCAGAGACTATCACTTTTGTAGCAACTGACAGAGGCAAAATCTTAACGGGATTAAAAAAATCTGCAAGTGACCAGGTGCAATTCACAGTAACACCTGTTAATGATCCTCCTGTTATAATTTCACAAAATACACCATTAAGTACGCCTGAAGAAACCGATATAGAAATACTTATCGATTACTTAATTGTAGAGGATGTCGACAATCCCGGTACTGATTTGAGTCTAACTGTGTTGCCAGGTGCCGGTTATTCTTATAACAGTAATACTGTTACTCCTTCAACAGACTTTAATGGTAATTTATCCGTAAATGTAGTTGCCAATGATCTTGAAAGCAGCAGTGTGCCATTTGGTGTTACTGTAAATGTTACTGCTGTTAATGATACTCCATCAATTAATATACCGGAAATCCTCACTGCAGATGAAGATATATTATATTATCAAATTATAACTGCCAGTGATACTGATCCTGATGACATTATAATCCTTTCGGCCCAGGTCCTACCTGACTGGCTCTCATTTAATTCAACCTCGGGAGTACTCCAGGGTACGCCTGTGAATTCCGATGTCGGTAAAGACACAATAATTATAAGGGCTTTTGATGGCACAGTATATGTTGATTCTTCCTTTATAATTGAAGTAATAAACATAAATGACCCTCCTGTTATAATGTCAATCCCAGCATTAACAGCGTACGAGAATGAATTATATATGTATAGAATAGAAGCAACAGATGTTGACTCAAATGATAGTCTAACATACTCAGAAATAAAAATACCGGGATGGCTGACATTTTTTAATACTACCAATGTGCTGGCAGGAAAGCCATCACATGATGATATTGGGAGCGATGAAGTTATACTGGCTGTAGATGATGGCATAGATACTGTAAAACAATCATTTATTATAAATGTTATTGGAATAGATGTATTAGAAGAAAATCAGGTTAATTTAATTGATATAATTTATCCGATACCTGCCACCGATTATATAATTTTTAAAATGACAAAAGCTGATAAGAATTCGACACTTCAGATATTCAGTATACTGGGCAATCTCATAAAGGAAATAAATATATCATATAAAGAATCACAACGTTTACAGTTAAATGAATTTAAACCTGGTTTATATATATATAAAATTATAGGTGAAAATGGTTATCAAACAGGACAATTAATCGTTAAATAAAGTGAGATGGCAGAATATATAGGAAAACATATAATAAGAAGTATGAGAATTTCAGTAGTGTCCAGGATTGTATTTACACTTTATTTCATGGCAGTAATTAATGGATTTAGCCAGTCTCCACTGAAAATATTGCCCTTGGGAAATTCAATAACTTACGATGACTATGAGGGAGATTTGAGAATGCCTGGAGATAGAATTGCATATAGATATAAATTATACCAGTTATTAAATCAGGCAGGATATGATTTTCAATATACCGGTAACAGAATGGCGGGATGGAACTATTTTGGCAATTTTGAAGATTCAAGAAATGCAGGATGGCCCGGAATACTCAGTGAGGATCTTGCTGATATTATAGAAACAGGTTCATGGGTTACTTCAGGACCGTATTTAAATTATTATCCGGCAGATATAATATTACTACATATTGGAACAAATGATGTTTTAGCATTAAATTATGGTGTTTCACATGTTAACAGACTTCTTGATGCTGTAGATGACTATGAAACAAGTTCGGGCAATCCGGTCCTTGTATTACTGGCAAAAATAATAAGCCGAGAAGATTATCCCTGTGGTACTCACCCCGGAACCACAACATTTAATAATAATCTTGTTACCATGGCAAATAACAGGATTAGTGCAGGTGATAAGATTATTATTGTTGATATGGAATGTAATGCCGGCATCGATTATTATAATGATATGTTTGACTGGTTGCATCCTAATCAAACAGGCTATGATAAAATGGGGCAAAAATGGTTTGATGTAATAGAGGGTATTAATACTTCTCCTGTTATTGGTAACATTCCTAATCAAACCAGACAGGAAGGCTCCTCATTTGCAAATATTTACCTTGATAATTATATTTATGACACAGAGGATGCTGATCAATATATAACATGGACTATTTCACCTGAAAGTCCGGTTAATCTTAATGTGACCATAGATGGTAACAGGATAGCAACCATAACTCCCAAAGATTCAAACTGGAACGGTACGGAAACCATCACATTCATAGCTACTGACAGGGGTAAAATTATACATGCACTAAAGAAATCGGCAAGCGATGAAGTAGAGTTTACTGTAACACCTGTTAATGATCCTCCTGCAATTGTATCACAAAAAATATCACTAAGCACTCCTGAAGAAACTTCACTTGAAATAATAATCGGACATCTCAACATAGAAGATGTTGATAATGATACGTCAGAGCTAACCCTTACAGTTAAACCAGGCAGCAACTATACATATTCAAAAAACGTAATAACTCCAGCAATTGATTTTAATGGCAATCTCAATGTGAATGTTATTGTTAGTGATTTTGAGTACGATAGCGAGATTTTCAGCCTGGTTGTTGAGGTTACTCCTAATAATGATAAACCCGTAATAGTATCCCAGTCTTCACTCGAAGTTTTGGAAGAAGGATCTATTGAATTATTCCTTACCTATCTTAATGTTACAGACCCTGATAATGTGTACCCGGATGAACACACTCTCATAGTAAGAGACGGGAATAACTATTCCAGGGACGGGAACATAGTCACGCCTTATAAAGACTTTAACGGTAGCTTAACAGTCCTTGTACAGGTAAGAGATCTGGAATATGAAAGTGATACTTTTAATCTTATTGTTGATGTATTACCCGTAAACGATGCACCTGAATTTACCAGTATCCCTAATACCTATGCAAAAGTGGGTTCTTATTATGATTATTATCTCACAGCTTCAGATGATGAAGATGAAGTATTGACCCTGACAGTAGTTAAGAAACCGGACTGGCTGAACGTTTCATTTTATGATTTAAACGGAACATTACAGGGTCAGCCAGGGCAGGAAGATGTAGGTAAGGATACTGTTATAATGAGAGTAACTGATTCGCAACTTGCATTCGCAGAACAAATGTTTGTAATTAACGTTGAAAATACAAATGGATTGACAGATAATGAAGTTGATCTGACTGGCTTGATTTATCCAAATCCGGCAAATAGTTACATTAAGATTAAACCGGATGAGAATTTTGTCACTGGCACCTTTCAGCTCTTTAATATATTAGGAAAAGAAATAATTGCAGAGCACATTTATTCCGGCATAGAAAATACAATAAGTCTGAACAGGCAACATATTCCACCAGGTATTTATCTTTACAGAATAAAAAATAATGATGGCAATATTAACGAAGGTAAAATATTAATAATCAAGTAATAAATTACAATATTTAAATAAAAATTCTTGTATATGAAAAATTTAAAATTCCGCCGGCAATATATTTTTACTAATAAAGAAATTAAAGCTCCTCCAGATTGGAAGAAATATAGAATTCAACAGGGTTCAGTAAAATGGCAATTATATAGCCATCCTGATCTTGAAATTAATCATGTTAAGAATAAAAACCTGGAACTATTATTATTAGGATATTTTATAGATCCTAAAAATCCTGAATTAACTAATTCCAAGTTGCTGAAAAAGATAAGTTTACTGAAAAATTTTAATCGTATTATAAGGACTACTGACAACTTTAATGGGCGATTTGTATTAATTTATTCTGATAAAAAGTCCCTGAATATCTATAATGATGCTACAGGATTCAGGGAAGTATATTATTATTTCCAGGATGGTACTGTTTGTTGCGGTTCAACACCTAATATTATTGCACAATATTTCAAAATAGAAAGAAATAGTAACAGGGAAATGAATATATTCTTCACGTCAAAAGCCTTTAATAATGGCGAGCGGGTATGGATAGGGGATGACACAATTTATGAAGGGATAAAGCATTTGCTGCCAAATCATTATGTTGATTTAACAAATAAATCATGTATCAGGTTCTGGCCGTATAAAGAGTTTGCGAGAACGGAGTTAAGTGATGCTGTAATTAAAATATCTGAAATATTTAAAGGGACCTATAAATGTGCACTAAGCAGATATAAACTTCATCAGGGCCTCACTGCTGGATGGGATACCCGTATGCTCCTTGCAGCTTCAAAAGATTATGTTGATGATATCTACTATTACATCAATAAAACCAGTGATATAACTAAAAAAAGTTATGATATAAAAATTTCAAAAAAATTGTCAAGGAAATTTAATGTTCCGCTAAATATTATAGATATTGAAGACAATAAAATAGATGATACTTTTAGTGAAATATTTTATAAAAACAATGTATTGGCCCGGTCAAAGCTTATTAATGTCATATATCACGCTTATAAAAACAGACTTGACGACACACTAACTGTAAGCGGTACTATGGGAAATGAAATTTTAAGAATTCTTTTCAGGATTAAGAAAAACAAACCCACAAATGCAGAAGAGATTGCCATAAAGATGCATTACGGGCAATTCAAATATGTAATTGAGGCCATCGGTAAATGGCTGGATGAAACTTTACCTTTTGCACAAAAATTCAACTACAAAATACCTGATTTGTTTGGCTGGGAACAGTTCTTTGGCAACTGGGGTGCATTATCAGGGTCAGAACAGGATATTGTAAGGGATGAACTTCGCCCATTTAATAACAGAAATTTGTTATCTACATTTACCTCTCTGGATGACAAATACAGATATAAAGATTACCCTGTGGGATATATTGAAATTATTAAATATTTATGGAAAGATATTATGAAAGTACCTGCTTACCGTTCAGGTGCATCACGTCACTTTATAAGAAAAATATTACGTTTTTTCGGCATTGAGCAATGGACAGAAAAAATATACCAGGTAATTAAATCTATAAGAAAAAAATAAAGTTTTATTCTGCTATTTTGACTTTAAAAACAATAATGTTAAAGCTGTTTTTTGTGTTTTTAAAATTGGGGAGAACTAAAACTTATGTTTAATAGATACTTAGTAAATATATTGCTAACAAGTAAAAGATTATTTATCAAAAAACTAATGTTGTTGATAAAAATGTATTAATATATATTATAAAAAAGTTTAACCTTTGTGCGATTAATAAAGTATATAATAATAATTATCACACAGAAAAATTAAGTAGATTAACACATGTTATTTAACTCATTAGAATTCATAATTTTCTTTCCTATAATAGTTGCCGCTTATTTTGCATTAAATCATAAATACAGATGGATTTTATTGCTACTGGCCAGCTATTATTTTTATATGTGCTGGAACTATAAGTATATAGTTCTTATAATTACTTCTACAGTTATAGATTATATTTCCGGTATTTTAATATATAAATCAAAAAAACAAAAAATAAGAACACTGTTTTTACTGGCAAGTCTTTGTACCAATCTGGGATTGCTGTTCTTTTTCAAGTATTTTAATTTCTTTGGCAATACGGTTAATTCCATATTTGATAAATTTAATATCTTTTATCATGTAACAGCTTACCACTTTTTACTACCGGTAGGGATATCATTTTATACTTTCCAGACATTAAGTTATACGATAGACGTTTACAGAAAACAGAAGGAACCTGAATATCATTTTGGAAGATTTGCATTGTATGTTTCATTCTTCCCGCAGCTGGTCGCAGGGCCTATTGAACGTTCTACAAATTTGCTGCCTCAATTTTACAAGACATTTAAATTCGATTATGAACGTGTTAAAACCGGAATACTCTTAATGTGCTGGGGATTCTTTAAAAAAGTAGTAATAGCAGACCGTCTGGCTGAATATGTAAATCTTGTATACAACCACCCTACTCAATATGAAGGTCTGCAGAATGCTATAGCTACTTTCTTCTTTTCATTTCAGATATATTGCGACTTCTCAGGATATTCCGATATTGCAATCGGTGCTGCATTGATCCTTGGCTATAAGCTTATGACTAACTTCAGAAGGCCTTACCTGGCAGCCAATATCAGGGAATTCTGGCAGCGCTGGCATATTTCATTATCCACCTGGTTCAGGGACTATGTCTATATACCTTTAGGTGGCAACAGGGTTGCAAAATGGCGCTGGTATTATAATTTATTCATGACGTTTTTAATCAGTGGCCTGTGGCATGGTGCAGACTGGACATTTGTAATCTGGGGGGCACTTCATGGATTTTATCTTATTTTTGCAATATGGATTACGAAAATAAGAGAAAAAACAAATCATTTCCTTGGCCTGGATAGAGTGCCTGTTTTTTACCGGATTATTCAGATAATTATTACATTTATTCTCGTTTATTTCTCATGGATATTTTTCCGGGCAAATAGCCTGAGCGATGCTTTTCTGATAATCAGTAAAACATTTAAAATAAGCGGAGGTGATATCTTAAATCTGTTTCATTTTAAAATTGACTTTTTAATATCCTTCTTATGTATAATACTCCTGCTAATAATAGAAGTAACTGAAGAAGCAGCTCAACTTTATGACAGAATGAAAAAATTGATACGCCCGGTTAAATGGGCAATCCTGATACTTCTGATTATTATTGTATTTGTACTGGGAGTGTGGGAAGAAGCAGACTTTTTATATTTTCAATTTTAAAAATTTAAGCTATGAATGAAAAAGCATTAAGATGGATAATTAATATAGCCGGCATAGTATGTTTATATGCATTTCTGGCAATACGGTTCCAGCCTCTGTTTAATCTGGTAGTACAGGAAAAAATTCTACCCGAATACTGGGAAAATACTAAATATGGAGAATTGTATTACTTCAGCTTTATTAAAAATTTCAGAGAAAAAAATTTACCAAAATACAGAGAAAAATACAGACACACTCCAAAACATCCGAAACTGCAGGATGCTGACATCCTGACCTATGGAGACAGCTTTTTTGACTTTTCAAGATTGGTAACATTTCCTGAAAGATTAGGAGATTCTTTACATCAGAAAGTCCATTATGAGAGATTTTTCGATGATCACCGTCCATTGGTAAATTTGCTGGAAAATGATTATAAAAATACACAACCAAAAATTCTTATCTATGAATCGGCAGAAAGGTATATTCCTCACAGGTTTATGAAAAAGCATGAAATGGAAGTTAGAAATGATAAAAGAAGTAAGATCAGAAAAGCAGTGGCAAATTTCAGGGATCTACTGTTCCTTGAATTAACTGAAGCAAAATATACGACATTAATAAACCGCAGTTATTTTACAACTTATATTTACTCACTTATTGCAACAATTAAATTTAATGTATTCTCTTATATAACATCTTTAACTCCAAAATACTGCTTTACTAAAGATTCTCCCTGGTTATTCTATTATGAGCAAACAAATGATAATCCGACAAGTTTTTATTATAAACATACACAGGAAGAAATTGATAATTATTGTAATAATATTGCTGATTTATCCCACAAACTAAAGAAATATTACAATCTTGATATGATATTTATGCCTATTCCTTCAAAATATACCATATATCATAAGCTATTAAATAATGATAATTATAATAATTTCCTTCCAATGTTATATGATGGATTAGAAAAAAGAGGAGTTCCGGTTGTTAAGTTATATGAAGATTATGATAAAGCTGATGATATTCTTTATTTTGGAACTGACACACATTGGAATGAAAAAGGATTACAGATAGCTTTAAATAAAGCAGTAGATGTTATTAATGATATGAATAATAATAAACTGCTTTTTGCAAATGACACTTCAATAAAAAGAATTAAGGAAAAAAAATTCATTAATAAAAAATAATAAAAAATGAAAGTAGTATTGTTAGCAGGAGGATTTGGTACAAGAATAAGTGAAGAAAGCGGTATACGTCCCAAACCAATGGTAGAAATCGGGGGTAAACCTATACTGTGGCATATTATGAAGATCTATTCTTACTACGGATTAAATGACTTTATAATCTGTTGCGGCTACAAAGGATATATGATAAAGGAATACTTCTCAAATTATTTCCTTTATAACTCAGATATAACTTTTGATATGAAGAACAATAATATGAAAGTCCATAAGATGCATGCTGAATCCTGGTCAGTTACCCTGGTGGATACAGGAGAAATGAGTATGACAGGAGGAAGATTAAAAAGGGTCAAAGGCTATATCGGAGATGAAACATTTTGTATGACCTATGGGGATGGCGTTAGTGATATCAATATCAATAATTTAATTATGCATCATAAGAATCAGGGTGTTCTTGCTACTTTAACTTCTGTCAGACAACACGGAAGATTCGGTGTTTTCAATCTGGCTCCTAATGAATGTAAAATCAAATATTTCAAGGAAAAGCCAAAAGGAAATGGTGATGAAACAGCATGGATTAATGGTGGATTCTTCGTTCTTGAACCACAGGTAATTGATTATATAGCGGGAGATGATACAGTATTCGAACGGGCTCCATTGGAGAATCTTGCGGCAGACGGACAGCTTTGTGCCTTTAAACATACAGGTTTCTGGCAGCCTATGGATACACTAAGGGATAAGAATCTACTGGAAAACTTATGGAAAAGCGACAATCCACCCTGGAAAGTATGGGAATAAATAACAATTAATTAAAAACACATAAAACAAGCAGATACTATGAAAATTATTATTGCCGGGAATCTGGGATATGTTGGGCCCAGTGTTACCAATCAATTAAGAGCAACATTTCCGGATGCAGAATTAATAGGTTTTGATATCGGATATTTTAGTCACTGCCTGACAAATTCAAATTTTTTACCTGAGGCTAAATTAAACAAACAGGTATTTGATGATATCAGAAAGTTCCCCGAAGAATTATTGGAAGGAGTTGATGCAGTAGTTGATTTAGCTGCTATATCTAATGATCCTATGGGGAATAAATACGAGCAAATAACCCTGGATGTTAATTACAGGGCCGCGGTAAATCTGGCAAAATTATCTAAAAAAGCCGGGGTTAAATCTTTTGTATATGCGTCAAGTTGTAGTATGTATGGTGCTGCAAGTGATTATCCAAAGAAAGAAGATGACGAGTTAAATCCCTTAACAGCTTATGCGCGTTCCAAAGTTCTTGCAGAAAAGGAATTTGCTCCTCTGGCAGATAATAATTTCAAAATTACCTGCTTGCGTTTCTCTACCGCCTGTGGTTTCTCAAACAGGTTAAGATTAGATCTTGTATTGAACGACTTTGTTGCCGGATCCCTGATTAACAAAGAAATAAATATTTTGAGTGATGGCTCACCCTGGCGGCCCATGATTAACACAAAAGATATGGCCAGGGCTGTAGAATGGGGTATCATCAGGGACAAAAACGAAGGAGGTAATTTTATCGCTGTTAATACCGGCCGCAATGAATGGAACAATCAGATTAAACCTTTAGCAGAGGCTGTAGCAAGGGAAATACCCGGAGTTAAAGTTACTATTGATCCTAAGGGTGGCCCTGATAAACGTTCATACAGAGTGAATTTTGACTTGTTTAAAAAACTTGCACCAAATCACCAGCCTGTTCATAATCTTAAGGCTACCATTGAGGAACTAAGAGATAACTTGCTGGCAATGAAATTCAATGATAAGAATTTCAGAGAATCCCAGTTAATAAGACTTAAAGTTCTGGACAGACTCCAGGAAAATGGTTACCTGAATAATAACCTGGAATGGGTATGGTCAAAATAATTCTGTTTTACTTATCTTTAAAAAATAATCTATGATATTTACGGAAACAAAACTTAAAGGAGCTTTTATTATAGAAATCCAAAAATTAGAAGATGAAAGAGGCTTTTTCGGGAGAGCCTGGTGTCAAAAAGAATTTGAGGAATATGGTTTAAACCCCAATATTTGCCAGATAAACACTTCTTATACAAAAAAGAAGGGTACCATAAGAGGATTACATTATCAGGTCAACCCTTACCAGGAAACAAAATTTATCCGTTGTACACGAGGCAGAATTTTTGATATAATCATAGATTTGAGACCTGGTTCTCCGACTTTTATGCAGTGGATAGGAAACGAGCTATCTTCTGCTAATTATAAAATGGTATATGTACCCGAAAACTTTGCTCATGGTATCCTTACTCTCGAAGATAATAGCGAAATATATTATCCTGTAACACAATTCTATACATCAGGCGCTGAAAGAGGCATACGCTGGAATGATCCGGCTTTTAATATCAAATGGCCGATTGAAGTAGAAATTGTATCAGACAAGGACAACAGTCACCCTGACTTTGATATAAGTCATATAAAATAACAAATAACTATTAATAATACTATTCTTTATGAAGCATTCTCTTTGCCCAAACTGTTATAGTGAAAACATCGAAGATTTTTTTAAAATACCTGACGCTCCTGTCCATAGTCTGGTAACAGTTAAAAGTGAAAAAGAAGCCTTAAATATTCCGAGGAAAGATATAACACTTGCATTCTGCAATAATTGCGGATTTATTTTTAATTCATCATTTGATACATCACTGGATTATTATACTCATGGATATGAAGACCAGCAAGGCTTCTCACCAACATTTGTAAAATTCATCACCGGAATAACCAATCGTCTGATAGACAGATATAACTTGCGCAATAAAGACATAATTGAGATCGGGTGTGGCAAAGGAGATTTCATAACATTGATCAGTGATTTGGGTAATACCAGGGGTCTTGGTATTGATCCTGCATGGGTTCCCGGTAGATCAAAGCCAAATCCAAACGTTAAATTTATAAGAGAATTCTACTCTGAAGAACATGGTAAATTGCCTGCCGATTGTATCTGTTGCCGTCATACATTGGAACATATACACGCAACAGGGGATTTCTTAAGAACCATAAGAAATTCTATTGGAAATAGAAAAGATGTAATAATATTCTTTGAAGTACCAAGCATTGTCAGAATACTTAAAATTCAAGCTTTCTGGGATATCTTTTATGAACATTGTACCTATATGAGTCCCGGTTCTCTTGCGAGATTATTCAGGATGAACAAATTTGAAGTCCTTGATATGTATATCGAGTATGATGATCAATATCTGTTTATTGAAGCTAAGCCTGTTAATGAAGTCCCGGATAAAACTCATCATTTAGAAGAATCTGTGGAGGAATTGAAAGAACTTACAAAAGAATTCAGCACAAAAATTAACAAAACTCTTGGTGAGTGGAGTACTAAATTGAGAGAAATAAAAGCAAAGGGACAAAAGGCTGTAATATGGGGAGGTGGTTCTAAATCAGTGGGATTCCTGACCCAGTTCGATAAAGAAAAAGCTATAGATCATGTAGTAGATATTAATCCGCATATGCAGGGTAACTTTATCCCCGGTATTGGCAAGCAATATGTTGGCCCTGACTTCCTTAAAGAATACAGGCCTGATGTTGTCATTATGATGAACTCTGTGTACACTAATGAAATAAAAAATATGTTAATGGAAAGAGGATTACAACCTGTACTTATCGGCTTGTAACTTCTTAATTTAGATAAGTTCTCCATTATGTACAGCCACGCAAAATATCATCATGAGATAGATTTGCTGAGAGGTTTTGCTATAATAAGTCTGATTATTACACATATATGTTCATTTTGCTTTGCTATTAAAGGTATAAATGCAATAGTCCTGGTAAATATTCCCATTGTTATTTTTTCAAGGTTTGCAGTACCTGTTTTTGTTTTTATATCAGGATTTGTATTATATCTAAAATACAACAGAGATATAAATTATAAAGATTTCTATAAGAAACGTTTCCTTAAAATTATTCCTCCCTACCTTATATTCTCTCTGATATATTATTTTTGGAATAATCTTATAATCAATGATACAAGTCTTAATATTAAAGAATTATTATATCAAATACTTATAGCTAAAGCTCATATACATTTATGGTATTTTTTACTTATTATTCAATTATACTTATTATTTCCACTTATTTTAAAGATATATCTTAAAATAAAAAGAAAAAGTCTCTTTGTCTTAGTTATTTTTATTGTTCAGATAGTCTGGAGAATTATCCATCCTGAAATTAAGGAAGAAATACATTGCGATGTATGTAATATATTTCAAATTATTCTAAGAGATGTTATCTTCGACAGGAGATTTTTCTTAAGCCATATCGCTTATTTGATATTTGGATTTTATTTAAGTGAGAACATAACATTTTTTAAAAAAGATATTATAAGGATTATTGCAGTAATAACTATTATAATAACGGTTGCAATAAATTCCTTTATATACATAAAAGGAATCAATATTTATGATAGTCTAGTGAATATACCAAGGTCATTCTTGATACCTAACAGGATCATTAATATTATTTTATTTACAGCAACAATAGTAATCCTTTATCAAATCGCTAAGAGGGTTACTAATTATTCTGAATCCAATCTGTTCCTGAAAACAGTAAAAGAATACGGATTACATTCCTATGGTATATATTTAATTCATGCAGGAGTTATTAATGGATTATCAATCATTTTAATCAAAGCTGGTTTTAGCTACAGTAATATCTTTTTTTATATTTTATTATTTATTCTTGTTACACCCATAAGTTATTATCTGTCAATGTTTATTTCAAAATTGCCATATGCAGAATATGTTATTGGAAAAAGGTTAAAAAAAATTAAAAAATGATTAATTCTAATAAGCGATCTTTATAATAAAATTTTCCCTGTAACTCTAAAATTTCTTAAAAGATATCATCAGGCTGTAACGTCTTGCCAGACCTGAAAGAATCCTGTTTTTTAACAATTTTCTCGCTCTTTCGAGTTTATTATGATTAATAAAAGTCTTTGGTATTTCTATGCCAGGATAAGTTTCCTGAAAAAATTTGATATTATTGATCCTTGATTGCTCAAGAGCTAACCAGCATAAGAATTTATTATACCTGCTTTTATTAATCAGGTTTAATCTGTATTGATAAACATTGTTAATCATTGCATTTATCAAATTATTGGTTGATTGTGATGGTGAGATGCGGTAATATGTCATTTCCTGATTAACAAAAAACATATTTTCAGTTATGCTGTATCGATACCAGAAATCAAAATCTGCTATAGGATGTAATTCAGCCTTAAATCCTCCGATACTTAACGCTACATCTTTCTTTAGAACCACCCCCGGAAATGGAGTAAGCTGAGCAAAAAAGAAATATGGTTCCCTGACTAATTTTATATTATCTGTTAGTTCAGTCTTTTCTGAAATACCTTCCCATTCCTTTTCTCCAACATGACTTGATACAGCTAATCCCCCAAATTTATCCCTGTACTTATTTAAAACCTTTTGTGTTAATTCAACAAACTGGCAATGTAACATATCATCATCATGTAATATTGTTACCCAGGGTGTTTTCGAATATCTGAAACAATTGTTAAAATTCTCATCCTGGGGCACTGTGCTGTCAGTTTTAACATATTCTATAAGTGGATTTTTATAACTATCAATGATCCTTTTAAACTCCTCATGAGGCGAATTATTATCAATCAGTAATATTCTGCATTTTATTGTTTGATTTATTGCACTGTCAAGAGCACTTTTAATATAATCAGTTCTTTTATACACAGGCAGAGCAATAGTTAAAAGATCTTCCATTTAAATATCAGTTTTAATTATTTAGGGTAAATATAATAAAAAGTTAATACTTGTTTTTTAATGGTTTATACTTGTTTATTAAATTCATTTCTTTACCCGTAATAAATTATTATTTATCAATTTCTGCAAAAAATAACAATTTTCTCATGAATCAGAAGTTAAATTTGGATTAGTTTTGTAAAATGAATAAAAAAATATATCAGGTAAAAAATAGATCTTATGCATATTCTTTATTTTACTCAAATATCAACATTCCCTGTTATTGGTGGAGAAAAAATAAGAAGTTACGGACTACTAAAAATTCTCTCTGATCTTAACTACACAGTAACTGCTATAATAGGAAAATCTTACAATATAATCCCGATTAGGAATGTTAGGTTTATAGAGTTTGATTTTGAAAATATTAGAAGTTCTAATAAATATGTCGGATATTACAGAATGTTCAGGAAAAATCCTGAAATAATAAAGCTATTTAATGAAATTCTGGCTGATAATAATATCGATATTGCTTTCCTTGATTACTATTTTAACGGGCAATATATCAATTATTTCAAAGAAAAAAATATTAAGGTAATTTATGGGACACATAATGCTGAAGCAAAACTTAATATACAACGACCGGTTTATTCATATAGAAACATATTTTCATACAGGATTCAGTATTTTGCTGAATGGTTACATGAAAGAGTCTATTTCCCGAAGGCTGATGCATTAATATCTGTTTCGGACAAGGACTACTTATATTATTGCAGATTTATTAAAAAAAATAAGGTATTCATAATTCCCAACATGCTGGACGAAAGTATTTATGAACTTCCGGATATTAAAAAAGGTAATTATATTATTATGTCTGCCAATTTTCAAGCTTTTCAAAATTTTGTCGGACTCGAATGGTTTATAAAAAATATCTGGGATGAAGAATTAATGAAACAATGCCGGTTGCTGTTAGTAGGTATAGGTTCTGTAGAAATATTTGAAAAACTGAAAGAAAAATATAGTAATTTGAATAGTATTGAAGCAATTGGAGAGGTCAAAGATGTAAAACCATATATTTCAAAAGCCAAAGTATCAATTGTACCTTTGCTTAACGGAAGCGGAACAAGACTTAAATGTATTGAGGCGATGGCACTGAAGACACAGTTAATAAGTACGTCAAAAGGTGCAGAAGGAATGATACACGACGGTTCTATAATAATTGCTGATACACCTGAATTATTCAGGAGTAAACTAATTGATGTACTTAATAATAAAATAGACAATACGGAAAAGGCATATAAAATATTCATGAATATATATTCATTGCCCCCGAATAGTAATATTTTTAAAAAAATTGTAAATTATGTAACAACCTGATTTTGTCTCATAGTGAATAGTTTTTTATTAATGAAATTAATTTTGTAAAATCCTTCATATTTATCTTGTTAACTTACAAAAATAGTATTGGAGAATATTTTGATAAATGTGCTGATTGTGTTGATAAAAGATCTTATAATAATTATTGTATCATTATATATTTGAAGCTTGATTATTTGGTTTTTGAAATATTATCTGAAATGTAATTATTTTTTGATAGCAAGCATAAATTATGAAATATGATATTATTATTATTGGCGGAGGAATCGTAGGATTGGCAACTGCATTGAAGCTAATTGAGACAAGACCGGATTTAAAAATAGCATTGCTCGAGAAGGAAGATGGACTTGCGAAGCATCAGACAGGGAATAATAGTGGTGTAATTCATGCTGGTGTTTATTACAAGCCGGGTAGTCTTAAAGCAATTAATTGCAGAAATGGCTACAAACAACTTATTGAATTTTGCGATAAGGAAAATATAAAATATGAATTATGCGGGAAATTGATTGTTGCTACTATTCCCGAAGAACTCCCAGGGCTTGAAAATCTCTATGAAAGATCATTACAAAACGGTTTAGATAAAGTTAAAAAAATAACCGGTGAACAAATCAATGAATATGAACCGCATGCAACCGGACTGGCAGCATTAGTTGTTCCTTACACAGGTATTATAGATTTTACCGAAGTGTGTTATAAATATGCGGAAATTTTTACAAAAAGACATGGTGGAGAAATATTCTTAAATAATAAAGTAGTAAATATTATTAATTATAACGGGTATTCAGAAGTATTAACTGACAAGAACACTTACACTACTAGACTGGTAGTTAATACAGCAGGATTATATTCAGATAAAATTGCACTTTTAAATCATAATAAATTAAATTGCAGGATTATACCTTTCAGGGGAGAATATTCAGTAATTAGCAAAGAGAGTCAATATCTGGTCAGAAATTTGATATATCCGGTGCCCGATCCCAATTTTCCGTTTTTAGGAGTACATTTTACACGTTTGATAAAGGGAGGAATAGAAGCAGGTCCAAATGCGGTATGGGCATTTAAAAGAGAAGGTTATAAGAAAACAGATTTTAATACAAAAGAATTCTTTGAAGCTTTAGCATGGAAAGGTTTCAGAAAAGTAATGAGGCAATACTGGAAAATCGGATTAATGGAATATTACCGCTCTTATAATAAAAATGCCCTGGCAAGAGCATTACAACGACTTGTTCCTGAAATAAAGAAAAGTGATATTCAGATAGGGGGAGCTGGTGTCCGGGCGCAGGCTTGTGATAAACAAGGTGGCCTGATTGATGATTTCCTTATTGTTGAAGATAGTCATATTGTAAATGTTTTAAATGCTCCTTCGCCTGCAGCAACAGCATCTTTATCCATTGGTCAGACGCTATCAAATCAAATTTTAAAACGATTTTAAAATATAATAATTAATGGAAGTAATTGAATAAATGTTGATAATATATCTAAAACTTAATACAAAAGTAACCTACGCATGCTGAAGAAAATTCTGAATAATGCAACTTTCATGTCATGGTCTTCTTACTTCGTCCAGTTTGGGAGCTTCTTAATTGTATTACCACTTTTATTAAAGGTATACAGTGATGTAGAAGTATCATTCTGGTTCTTAACTACAACAATAATTGGTTTTGCATTAATGGCTGATTCAGGATTTGGTTCTGCATTATCAAGAGCAGCGGCTTATTTTAAGGCAGGAGCTGATTATCTTCCCAGGAATAAAAAGGAATATGATGAAAAGGATAAAATTGAAAGTTCAGAACCTAATGTCAAACAGTTAAGCAATCTGCTTGTAACATCAAAACGAATATATTTATTCTTATCCTTAATGTCAGCTTTATTGATTTCAGCTGGAGGGACACTATTTATATGGAATATAATTGAACTTTCAGGTCACAGATTAGACTTATGGATAGCATTTGTTATTCTTATACCTCATTGCATTCTGGCCATAATAACTATAAAATGGAGTGCTTTTATGAAGGGACTCGATTTTATTGCTCAGGAAGCAAGATTTTCAAGCTTACTGGGTGTAATAAGAATAATCTTATTTATTATTTTACTGTCATTTAAAATGAAACCTGTATTTCTAATCAGTATCATTCTCTTATTGGAATTTTTCAGGTTTTTATATCTCAGAAATTTTGTTCTAAAGTGGTTTGCGAAACATAACATCAGCATATCCAGGGAAATACGGTTTGATAAGACTATCTTCAGTTCACTTTGGGCAGCCTCCTGGAGACTTGGAGGTATCTTCTGGGGGAACTATTTTGTTGAACAAGGCAACTCCATAATTATTGCTCAAATATCAGATGCAAAATTAATGGCAAGTTTTCTATTCACAACACGCATTCTTGAAATAATAAAAAACGTATCACAAATAACATTTTACTCAAAGATCCCAACAGTTTTCAAATTAACCGCGCAGAAAAATTTTAAATCCATAAAATCCCTATCTTCCAGTTTTATGTTTCTTGGTATTCTAATAATGGTTATTGCATTCCTGCTTATAGGAATATTCGGAGACCAAATTTTAAATATATTAAGTATCAGTAAAACATTTGTCGCTACCAATCTTTTCGTAATTATGGCATTGACACAACTACTTGATATGCATTCAAGTTTTCATGCCGGTATATATACCTCAACCAATCACATTCCTTTCCTGATACCTTCTATTGTGTCAGGCGCAATTATTATAGCTCTCGGATTCTATATATTGCCAATATACGGACTGCTGGGAATTATTTTGGTTCGGTTCTTGGTTCAGATATCATTTAATAACTGGTATGCGATGTATTTATCATTAAAACTGCTTAAGTGGCCCTTGTATAAGTACATATATGAATTTCCTTTAATTGGTAGTAAATTTATTATAAATAAATTAAAAACTTTAGATTTTCTGAAAAGTTAGATTTTAACCTGTTGAATATGAAAATACAAGTTTACATGCGGGACATATAAGTTGTTCAGATAAATAGTTTATTAAATATTAGTACTAAAAATTAAAGACTAAGTTGATGCTTAAAAATATAATTGTTGTATTTGTTATACTCGCCTCAATCTCCTTTCTAAATTTAATTTTTATACCGGAATCCCTGATTCCGGTTCTTCAGGTTGGAGCTATTTGCATATGCCTTTTGTTCATTGTTTTACACACAATTTATGACAGTAGCATTAAATTGAAAAAATTCTTTACTATTGAAATTACTCTAATATTTATAGCAGTATTATTAAGTATGTTTGGGGCTTATTTTTTTCATGATCAAAAATTCCATATTACAGCTATTGCGCAGAGGCCTTTGTATTTTCTTTTGTTTTATTTCCTGCTCCATAATCTTAGAATAAATTCGGAAATATTAATAAAAACATTCGTTATTATTAGTATAACAATTGCTTTTCTGTATATTGCTCAGACAATAGTATTTCCGATAAAATTATTTAATGTTGAGATATTTAAGGATAGACAAACATTAAGATTTTTTATTCCGGGAACAGGATATATGGTTATTACATATTTTCTTTATTTAGGAAAAACTTTAGAATCCAATAATTATAAATACATTACTGTATGCCTCTTAATGTTAATTGTATTTATAATGATGGGGACAAGGCAAATTATCGTCAGTACCTTTTTAGTTACTATATTCGCTTTAACTACCAGTAAAAAAATACATTCAAAAATTCTATTTGCATTTCTTATCGCAATAAGTATTGTCCCTATATACCTGTTATTCAAGGATGTAATACTTGCAATATTTGAAGTATCAAAACTGCAAACTGCTGATATAAAAAGTTATGTAAGAATAAAAGCAGCATTATTTTACCTTTTTGATTTCTCACCCAGCAAGATCTCTTTTATTCTGGGCAATGGAATTTCAAGTGCAAACTCTTCATACGGATTACAGGTGCAACATTATGGCATAGCTTTGGGATACTTTTTATCAGATATAGGTATCATTGGTGAATACGTCAAATTTGGTATTTTGTTTGTCATGGCGGAACTTAGTATGTTGATACGAATTTCATTAATGAGATTAAGTAAAAATATAATGTTTATTAAACATAGCATATTTGTGATACTGCTTACAATTCTTGTCGGAGAATTAATAAGTACGGCAGGAGGCATTGTATTAACCTGTATTCTGCTTTACATTGTTGAATTAGACAGAAATTCACTTGTGCAGAAAAATACTGAAAATCAGGAAGAAGGAGTTACTGAGAATTAAATTGGTAAAGAAGTAATTTACTAACCGTCTTGTTCTTATACTTATTGGATTATTAATATCCTTGTTTTAATCAAGAAGAAAGCAGCATGAAAAATTACGGAATTATATTGTTACATTTATTACTTGTATTTTTACTTTATCAATTATTTTGTTTTACAGGTATTATAAATGGATTTCCTGATAATACCAATCTGGTAGTCTTTGATGTGGGGTGGTATAAAACGATTATTGATGAAGGCTATGTGTTTGTAAAATTTTCACAAACCAACCTGGCATTTTTCCCATTCTTTCCCTACTTGTGGAAATTTACCCGGTTATCTGCTGTTGGTATTAGTATAATTAATTTAGGATTTACTCTCATTGGCTTTACATTAATTAACAGGTTTTACTCTTTCAAAACATGGGAGATGCTTGTATTTCTGTCAATTCCAAGTTTGTTTTTTTGTTTTGTTCCGTATTCAGAAGCATCATTTTATTTATTTTCGGCTATTCTACTGCTCGGATTATATAAAGAATCCAAAATACTAATACTTATCGGATTATTCCTAACAGGAATAACAAGGTCAGCAGCAATAATATTTTTACCGGCTATTATTTTCACTGAGCTTATAAATTGTAATATTAAGAAAGAAAGAATTGCTGATACAATTAAGAACATTAGTATGTATTTCAGCGTAATATTATTAAGTTTATTAGTAGTGGCCTTTATTCAGTGGACTCAAACCGGTAAATGGTTCTATTTTATCAAAGCACAGAAGTATTGGGATAATACAATTAGGTTACCGGCATTACCATTGACCACAACAAATCCGCATCGGCAACTGTGGTTAGATGGAAGCGCACTGATTCTTGGCATTTTTGCTTTAATTCAGTCAATTATTATTTTCTACAAGTGGATATATTTAAAATTCAACTTTATTGTAAATAAAGCTTTTGCATTTTCACTGGTTTATTTATCTCTGGTGACCTTATTCACCTTGTTTACCCATACTAAAGATAATATGGGACGAACATCTATTTATAGTCAAAACAGGTTTATATTTGCTACACCATTCTTTATTGTTTTTATCCTGCATTATATTCGTGATAAAACATTAAGAAATAAGGATCTACTAACAATAATACCTGTTATTGTATTAATAAGTATATCTTTTGGTGCTTTTAATTTACTGATTAATTTTGATAAATATTTATTATTCAATATATTATTTATGCTTATATATACAGGCCTGTATCTGATGATCTTGTTTAAGGTCAGTATCCTTAGTAAATTTTGGTTGTTAGGAATTTATACTTTAAACACTATCTTCCAGGTATATATGTATAATTTATTTATAAATGAACAATTTGCAGGATAACTTGGAGTATTTATTAAAACCCTCGATATAGTGAAAAAAGTAGCGATACTGATACCTGTTCATAATAGATTATCATATACTCAGAAATGCCTGAGATCACTGAGTAATGAGATTGAACATCTTAATTCAACAGATATCGGATTTAAAATCATTGTTATAGATGATGGTTCAACTGACGGCTCTTCAGAATTTATTACACAAAATTATCCTGATGTTATTTTATTACATGGTAATGGTAGTTTATGGTGGAGTGGAGCGATTAATAAAGGAGCTGAATATGCTTTGAAAGAATTGGATTCTGATTATATACTATTATGGAATAATGATATTAATACCAATCCTGAATATTTTGAGAATATTGTTAAGATTATATTAAGCACGGATGATAAAACAATCATCGGTTCAAAAATTTATCGTGATGATAACTCAAATATAATTTGGTCTGCAGGAGGTATATTTAATCCAAAGACTGGTGAAAAATATATGATTGGTTTTAATAAAGAAGATGCTGAGGAATTCAATAATGCAATAGAATGTGACTGGCTTACAGGAATGGGAACACTTATACACAGAAAGGTTATAGAAAAAATTGGTTATTGGAACGATAAGTTATTCCGACAATATTATGGTGACTGTGATTTTACATACAGAGCTAAATTAGGAGGATTTAAAATAGCTGTTTCCCCTGAACTTAAAATTTGGAATGATACAATAAGTTCGGGTTTAAAACATCAAAATAAAATAAAATATATGATCCGCTCTTTACATGATATTAAATCTATTTACAATATTAAAGATAACTTTAATTTTTATAGATTATATTCTGAATCAGTATTTGCATATAAACCTTTGTTTGTTATGTATTTTAAATATATTGGAGGATTTATAAAATGGAAATTACTCGGTCTGTTAGGTATTAAAAAAAAACTTGATTAGTTAAAATTTTCTTGTATTTATAATGAAACACGTATACTTCTATCCGAATAAACCAATTAGTAATCCATATGCTGAGAATATGATTAATTCTCTTTCACAGCATTATAATTTCATTAATTTAAAAAGTCCCTCAAAAACAGGAATATTCGATATTTTAAAATATATAAAAAAGACTGATTACGTCTTTCTTAACTGGATAGAAGATTTAGCCAATGGAAAAGGAGGTATAATACAAAGTCTTTTTTTTATTTTTATTTTAAAAATATTAAAAATTAGAAGAATAAATATTATATGGACATTACACAATAAAGCTTCTCATTTTAGTAATTATCTGCTTATAAAAAGAATACTGAAAAAAGTATTAATAAAAAACAGCGATTTTATATTGACGCATTCAACAGAAGGGATAGATTATGCTAATAATTTAGCGAGGGGCAGGACTTTAAATATTAAATATCTACCGCACCCGGTAAAAACAAAAAAATTAGGTAAAGAACCTGAAGTAAAATATGATATTATTATTTGGGGAAATATATTACCTTACAAGGGCATAGATAAGTTTCTGGAACACCTGTTTAGCAAGAATTATCAGAATAAATATAAAATATTAATTGTCGGACATTCAGATTCTGAGTACTATTTAAACAAGTTAAAAAAATTTGAAAATAAAAATATTATTATTGACAACAGGTTTATAAACGAAAGTGAGTTAATTGAACTTATAAGAAGTTCAAAAATTGTATTATTTACCTATCTAAAAACCAGTGTTTTAAGTTCAGGTGCTTTAATGGATTCCCTGGGATTAGGACCTGAAGTAATTGGGCCCGACATCGGGACATTCACAGAACTGGCGAATCAGAAAATTATCCATACATATAATAATTACGATGAACTTATAACATTAATTGATGAATTGCTTAAGAAAAAAATAACAGACAATTTAAAAGTTAAGAATTTTATAGAAGCAAATTCATGGGAAAATTTCGCAAGGAAATTTCATAATTGGATTAAGGAAAATAGAAATAATATCAGAAAATAATAAATATAATTTAAAGATGATAAAGGCATTAATTGTTCAAAGGGTTATGCTTCATTATCGTATAGATCTGTTTGGAAGGATTGCAAACATATCTGGTATAGATCTGATTTTAATCCATGGCAGAAATATTAAAAACAGCAAATTTGTAAATTATGAGGGTGAAGTAAGCTTTAAACATAAACAACTAACAACTTTAATTTATAGCAGTAATAACAAACATCTAGTAATCTTTCCATTCATAATCTTCCATTTGATAAAACATAAACCCGATATTATTATTACTGAGGGTGAATCAAATATGTTAAATAATATAATGGTTTATTTATACTCACTTTTTTCCAAGGTTAAAATTGTCTGGTGGGGTTTAGGATTAATACCAGGATATAAAGAGAGTTTGTTCCAGAGATTATATAGGCCATTTATGATTAAATTTTTTAAAAGGGCATCCTATATAATAGGTTATTCGAATTATAGTAAAGATTATTATTCAAATTTTATAAATAGTGATAAAATATTAATTGCACATAACTGCCTGGATAATGATAAAATCGATAACGAGATTAATAAATTTAAAAATTCCGTTAAACATGTAAAAAACAAATATAATTTAAATGATAAATTTGTTATAATCTATGTTGGTGGTTTTCAAATCACTAAAGGTGTTGACAGGCTGATTAAAGCATATAGTATTATTAAGAAAAAGTATCCTAAAACCGCCCTTTTAATTGTTGGGAAAAGTGAAGGTAAACAAGAGCTGCTTAATATAATTAATGAATTAAAAATTAACGATATACACTTCGCTGGAAAACAAATTAACGAAATAAGCAAATATTTCTTATCAGCTGACTTATTTGTTTTACCTGGCTTGGGAGGGTTGTCAATTTATCATGCTATGGTTCACAGCTTACCGGTTATCTCAGCAAGTGCCGATGGTACAGAAAGAGACCTCATTAGAGATGGTTTTAATGGTTATATATTACAAAATGCGAATATTGATGAGTTAGTTTATAAAATAAAAAACTTTTTAAAATATAAGGATTTAAGCACTAAAATGGGCTTAAACTCAAGAAAAATAGTAGATGAAGAAATTAATATCCATAAAATGGTAAGCGTTTTTCAGCATGCTATTGAAAACAGTATGGATAAATGTTTACCTTAATCAGTGTAACCAAGTTATGAAAGAATATAATTTTTATTTTGTTGGCGATATAATGTTTGATTGGCAAATTCGAAAAAATATAGAAAAATACGGAACATCCCATCCTTTTCAGGCCATTCCTGCAGGCTTATTTAAAAACGGCATTTTGATCGGTAATCTCGAGACCACAATATCTGATAATACTCTTAAACCTCTTAAATATAAAAATGATAAAATCATATCTCCGGTTTATGCTCTGGACAGTTTAAAAAATCTGGGAATACAAATGGTTTCCATTGCAAATAATCATATCTACGATTATGGCAGGGAAGGCTTAACAGATACAATCAAAAACCTTGAGGAGCAAAAAATAAATTATATTGGTGCAGGTAAAAACAAAGATGATGCGAATAGTATCAAAAAAATAGAAATTAGTGGCTGGAAAACAGGATTACTTGCCCGTACATTTACTTGTGAAGCTGCAAATTCAAAATTCAAAAATGATGAACCACAGGCAGCAGAGCTCAATAGAAATCAACTTTTAACTAATATTAATAGTATAAAAAACAAGTATGATCTGCTGATTATAATATTGCATTTTGGTTTCGAATATTGCGAATATCCGATGTTTGAAGATGTCGTGTTTTGCAGAAAACTTGTGGATGCAGGAGCTGATATTATTGTAGGTCATCATCCTCATGTTGTACAGGGAATAGAAAAATATAAAAACGGAATAATAGCATACAGCCTGGGTAATTTTCTTTTTGATACATCAGATACAGATGACAAAAGAGTGAATGAGAGCTTTATTTTGAATATTAAAATCAAGATTAACAAGAACAAAAGAGATATGGGTTATTTTATATTTCCTGCCACAAATTCAGGCAACGGACAGGTCTTATTAGTAGAAGGAACCAGAAAAGAAATATTTCTTGACAAGGTAAAAAAACTTTCATCAAAGTTAAATGATAAGAATTATAAAGAATTCTCACAAAAAGAGAATACAAAAATTATATATAAAATAAGAAAAGAGGAAATAATAAAATATTTAAAAAAAGGTAATATAATATACTTAGGTAAGAAAATTAAAAATATAAAACCGATTCATCTTAAACTCTTTATAAATAACATAATCAAACCTTTTAAAAAAATAAAAAATATAATAATTTTATAATTATGCTTTTTTTAAAGAATATAATTGAGAACAGGTATATAGTACTGACTAAAAGAGCGCTGGTAAACATTAGATACTATTTAAAGGAACTCAAGGTTATTAAAAAGACTGAATTTCTTAGTGCGGCAGAAATAAAAAATTTTCAGATTAAAAAAATTAAGGAATTGTTGATTTATGCTCAAAAAAATGTTCCATATTACAGGGAATTATTTAAAAAAATCAGATTTAATCCTGAAGAATTCAAGGATATAAAAGATATAAAGAAAATTCCATGCCTTACTAAAGATACAATAACAGATAATATAAACGATTTAATTGCCACTAATGTGTCAAAAAGGCATCTGAAACATACTATTACAGGGGGATCCACAGGTAGAATGCCAATGGATTTCTATCTTGATAAGAGAAAATCATCAACAATTGAGTTAGCTTACCTTAAATATTTCTGGAATCGTGTTGGGTATAAATTATACGACAGGTGTATTGTTTTACGTGGTGAAATATTAAGTAATATCGTTGAAGGGAAAAAGTACTGGAAAATGAATCATATTGTTAACTGGCTAACAATGTCGTCTTTTCAGTTAAACGATAATACATATGAACTATATATAAACAAAATAAATAAGTTCAGGCCCAGATTTATAATAGCATATCCTTCTGTAATTTATTCTTTTGCAAAATATTATAAATTCGGTAATATACCTCCTCCTGATTCACTTAAAGCAATAATATGTTCCTCAGAAACTTTATATGACTGGCAAAGAGAATTTATTACGAGTATATTTAAGGTGAGGACATATTCATATTACGGCTTATCAGAGAAGTGTTGTATTGCAGCTGAATGTGAAAATTCAACTCATTATGAGTTTGCTCCTCAATATGGATTTGTTGAATTACTTAACAGAGACGGTGAATGGTGCACAGAAGAAGATGAGAAAGGAGAAATTGTTGCAACAGGTTTTAATAGTCACTCCTTCCCCTTTATAAGATATAGAACTGAAGATGTCGGCGTTAATACAAAAATACAAAGTGATCATAACAGAAATTGGTTTACAATAAAAAGAATTGAGGGCAGGATACAGGAGTTTTTTGTGGATAAATTTAATTCCAGCGTAACATTTACATGTTCCGATGAAATGTTCTGGAACGTATTAAATAAAGTCAGTGCATATCAATATATTCAGAATGAGCCGGGTAAAGTAACTCTGAATTTAGATGTTAAAGAAATTCTGACAGACGAAGAATTGTTAGATATAAAACGAACATTTAACGAATACTTCCCAAATATTGAATTGGCTATAAAAATAGTTAAAGATATTCCAAAAACCAGGAGCGGAAAATTCAGATATTTAATTCAAAACCTGCCAGTGCGCGCAATCCGGTAATTATTATCAGATGTTTAAGTGGTATATTAGTCGGCTCAAAACAATGTCCATTTCCGAATTATGGTTCAGGACAAATCAAATAATAAAAAATGAAATTCAAAAAAGAAAATATTACAGATATATTCCACATATTAATGACTATTCAGTTACAGGTGAAATAAATATACTACCAGAAATTGATTTGAAAAAAATTGAATTCCCTGGTAAAATAAAAATTTTCGGAATTGAATTTGATTATACCAGATATATCAACTGGCATCTGGATATCAGTTCCAATAAAACATTTCCCTGGATTTATTCTAAAGATATTAATATAAGAACCGAAAAATACGGGAGTGCCAAATTCGTCTGGGAAATAAACAGGATGTTGTTTCTTCCATGGATATGTCTGAATTACAAAATTTCAGGAAATATCAAGTATTTAAAGCTGTTTCAAAACATTATCAAAAGCTGGGCTGAACAAAATCCATATCTGCTGGGTATTAACTGGAACAGTAATATTGAGATAAACATACGGCTAATTAACTGGGCATTTTGCTGGGAAATACTGGATGCTGCCAGTCTAATTAATAAAGACCCCGAATTTAATAAATTTGTGTTTGAAAAATGGCTCCCGCTAATATATCTTCATTGTAAATATTCTTACTCAAACCCTTCAAAATTCTCATCAGCAAATAACCATCTTATCTCTGAGTATGCAGGATTATTTATAGCTACATCACTGTGGAAATTTAAAAAATCAGCAAAGTGGAATAATTATGCAAAATCAGGATTAGAAAAAGAAATTCATAAACAACATTCAGAAAATGGCGTTAATAAAGAAGAAGCTGCTGAATATATACAATTTGTCACTGACTTTTTTTTAATTTCCTATTTTGTTGGTATAAAATCAAACAATCCTTTCTCTGAAAAATATTACCAAAAACTAAAAAAAATAATCTATTATATATATGACATGCTTGACGGCAAAGGTAATTTTCCCCAGTATGGAGATGAAGATGATGGCAAAGTAATATTACTAAGTACCAAATCAGGTTTTAATAATTTTAAATCAATACTGACAACCGGGGCAGTCTTATATACTGATCCTCTACTAAAATCCAAATCAAACGGATTTGATTTAAAAAATATGTTACTCCTTGGTAAAGAAGGCCAAAAATTATTTGATTCTTTAAAAAATGTTCCTGTTAAAATAAAATCAACTTTTTATGAGAAAGAAGGACATTTTATAATGAAAGAAGTGAAAAATAACAAAGAGATTTATATACATTTTAATGCTGGTCCAACTGGTTATTTATCTACTGCTGCACATGGCCATGCTGATGCACTTAGTTTTATTATGCATCTTAATGGAAAACCCTTTTTCATTGATTCGGGGACTTATACATATCATACAAATCCTGAATGGAGAAAATATTTTGTTGGTACACTCTCACATAATACCATTCGCATAAATGAAGAAAACCAGGCATTGTATGTTGGTCCGACTTTATGGTTAAATCATTACAGAACAAAACTTATTAAATCTTATACTGACGAAACAACCGACCAAATCATAGCATTCCATAATGGTTATAAAAACATCGGAGTAATTCATCAGAGAAAATTAATATTTGATAAAGAAAAAGGGATTATTTATCTGAACGATAATATAATTATTACCCGCAGGAGAAAATATTTAATTGAAATACTTTTTCACTTACATCCTTCGGTTAATATTAAATCAATTGAAAAAAATATTCTTAAGCTATATGATAAAACAGGGAATGAAGTTCTTTTCAAATCAGATAAAATATTAAACATGAATGTTATCAAAGGAAAACTCCAGCCCAAATTAGGGTGGTACTCACCTTCATTTTACCAGAAAACACCCACTAACACAATTTATAATTCAATATCAGCAGAAAATACGTGTTCATTCAGCACAGAGATTAAAATTCTTAATTAAGATAATCTGCCATTGATGGAAAAAATGTAATTGTCAATCAAAATGTATTCATTTTGATGTAATCTTTTATGTATATTTAATCACTGAAAATAAACTAATTAGTTAATATTTACATTTAATTATCATTAACAATATTATCATTTATGAAAATAAGCATATTCGGATTAGGTTATGTGGGTTGTGTGAGCCTGGGTTGTCTGGCCAAAAACGGACATACAGTGACAGGAGTAGATGTAAATGAAACAAAAGTAAATCAGATAAATGCAGGCAAAGCAACCATTATTGAAGAAGACATTGATTTAATTATTAAAGAACAATTTAAAAAAAAGAGAATATCTGCCACTACAAATTTTAAGCAGGCAATACTTGACACTGAATTATCGATTATTGCAGTAGGTACTCCTTCAACTCCTCAAGGCCACTTAAATCTTAAATACATTTTTAATGTAGCCGATAATTTTGCAGAAGCTCTGAGAGAAAAAGATAAATTTCATATAATAGCTCTCCGTTCGACAATTATTCCGGGCACCTGCGATCAATTTGCTGATATTATTGAAAAAAAATCAGGCAAAAAAAGAGAAATTGACTTTGCAGTGATTGCAAATCCTGAGTTTTTAAGAGAAGGCTCAGCTGTTTATGATTATTATAATCCCCCTCTTACATTAATTGGTGCAAATAGTGATATTGCAGCAAAAAAAGCAGCAAGTTTATATGAAAATCTTCCTGCCGAGATTATAATCACTGATATTAAGGTAGCTGAAATAATGAAATATATCAATAACACTTACCATGCCTTAAAAATATCATTTGCCAATGAAGTAGGTAATATATGCAAATCAATTGGTATTAATTCACATAAGGTAATGGAAATTTTTACTAAAGATAAGCAACTTAACATTTCCCCATACTATTTTAAACCAGGCTTTGCATATGGGGGTAGTTGTTTACCAAAAGACCTGAAAGGGCTCCAGACACTGGCACACGATAATTATTTAACAGTACCTGTAATTGAAAATATTGATAAAACCAACAGAATACAGATAGAAAGGGCAGTCGAAATACTAACAAAATATAAAAACAAAAACCTGGGATTTATGGGATTGAGTTTTAAGGCAGGCACCGATGACCTTAGAAGCAGCCCATCGGTCTCCCTTATTGAGACCCTTCTGGGAAAAGGATTTCACATAAAAATATATGATAACAATGTAAGAATGTCCCAGTTAACAGGTACTAATAAGGAATTTATCGATGAACATATTCCTCATCTGACCCAGCTTTTAGTTGATAATCCTGAAGAATTAATTTCTGAATCAGATGTTATAATAATTACTACTAAAGAAAAAGAATTTGATAATCTTTTAAAGATCATTAAAGATAAACAAATAATTGATTTTGTTTATCTGGCTAAGGACATCCAACAAAAGGGCAATTATTACGGTATTAACTGGTAATTTTAATTTTTTGTTATGACAAAAGATTTTATCGGTAAACATATTCTGATAATTGTTGAAAACTTACCTCTGCCATTTGACAGGCGAGTATGGCAAGAAGCAAATACTCTTAAAGATATGGGGGCAAAAGTCTCTATTATTTGTCCTAAAATGAATGATTATACCAAAAGCTTTGAATGTATTAATAATATTGATATATACAGGCATTCCTTACCTAAAGAAGCAAGAGGTGCGCTTGGTTACTTGCATGAATATTCTGTAGCTTTATTCTGGGAATTTGCTATCAGTCTAAAAATATTTCTAAAGAAAAAGTTCCATATTATTCAGGGCTGTAATCCTCCTGACCTAATATTTCTTGTTGCATTGTTTTACAAATTATTCGGGGTAAAATATATTTTCGATCATCATGATATAAATCCGGAGTTATTTATCGCTAAATTCGGGAAAAAGGGTCTGTTTTATAAGTTAATGCTACTTTTTGAAAAACTTACTTTTAAAACTGCAAATTACAGTATAGCTACTAATAATTCTTATCGTGAAATAGCTATTAAAAGAGGCAAAATGAAACCGGAAAAGGTTCAGGTTATAAGAAGCGGGCCCAGTTTAAACAGGTTAAAAATTACCCAGGGAAATGATAAATATAAAAAAGGGAGAAAATATTTGGTCGGATATGTAGGTGTTATAGGAGAACAGGAAGGATTAGATTTGTTACTTGATTCTATTAGAATAATAACTTTAAAAAGAAATGATATACAATTTGGCATTGTTGGAGGTGGTACCGACCTTGAAAAAATCAAAAATCAGTGTAATGATATGGGATTGGCAGAATATGTGGATTTCTATGGCAGAGTATCCGATGATTTGATGGTGGACATTTTGAATACTGCTGAAGTTTGCGTAAATCCTGACAAACCCACTGAAATGAATAATCTTTCAACTATGAATAAGATAATGGAATACATGGCACTGAAAAAGCCTATAGTACAGTTCGACTTAAAAGAAGGAAGATTCTCAGCCGAAAAAGCCTCCTTATATGCTGAAAATGTAAATACCAGAGACTTTGCAGATAAAATAATTTATTTACTTAATAATGATAGAAAAAGAAAAGAAATGGGGGAAATTGGTTATCAAAGAGTTATTAATAAACTATCATGGGAACACGAAAGAAATAAGTTAGTTGATTTATACAAGATGATTTTTAAAAATGAATAATTTATTTTAGCAATACTTGTTCATATAAATAAAAACTAAAAAACATTGAATCAAGTAATTACGAATAAAAATCTTATCGTAAAATGGAAAGACAAAAAGTATGTGTAATGGGTTTAGGATATATTGGGCTGCCTACCGCATCATTGCTGGCAACCAATGGATATTATGTACATGGTGTTGATATTATACCTGAAGTAGTAAAAACAATCAATAATGGTAATATACATATTAAGGAACCTGCTCTTGATGCATTTGTTAAATCAGCAGTTCAGTCAGGAAACCTGAAAGCCTCACTTGAACCTAATTATGCTGATATTTTCATAATTACGGTACCAACTCCAATAGATGAAAATAACAATCCTAATATTGATTATGTAATATCAGCAACAAATTCTATTGCTCCTTATGTAAAGGATAACAATATTGTTATTCTAGAATCGACATCTCCGGTTGGAACAACTGAAAAATTAGTAGGGATTTTAAAAAAATTTGGTGTAAACGTCGACAAAATTCACGTTGCCTATTCTCCGGAAAGAGTTTTACCCGGCCAAACAATGAGAGAACTTGTCGAGAACGATCGAATTGTCGGGGGAATAACCAAAGAAGCAGCTTTGCATGTCATGTTGTTTTATGAGACTTTTATTCAGGGAGAAGTATTAACAACAGATGCTCGAACAGCAGAAATGACAAAACTAACTGAAAATGCGAACAGGGATGTTAATATAGCCTTTGCAAACGAACTTTCAATCCTTTGTGATAAGTTTGAAATTGATGTATGGGAATTAATAGAACTGGCAAACAGGCACCCCCGGATAAATATACTCAAGCCAGGCAGTGGTGTTGGAGGCCATTGTATAGCCGTTGATCCCTGGTTTATTATTGGAGATGCAGAAAAAGAAGCAAGAATAATTAAAACAGCGCGAGAAATAAACAATTTTAAACCTGTATGGGTTATTAATAAAATACTTGAAGCACGCAAGAAATTTCACGATACCCACGGTAGAGATTCTGTTATAGGATGCATGGGAATAGCTTTTAAACCGGATATTGATGACCTTCGTGAATCGCCATCATTAAATATAGTATTTCAATTACTAAATGAAAAACTAAATTTAAAGATTGTTGAACCTAATATTAACAAGCATCCCAATCTAACAATTGAAGATATGAATGATGTTGTAAATCAAGCAGATATAATTATATTTTTAGTCGCACATAAAGAATTTAAAAGCATTAAAATACCCGACGACAAAATAATAATAGACATATGCGGGGTAAGAAGTGAGTATAACTTATAAGTCTTGTTCTAATTATACCAAAGGAATATGAAAAAAATTTTAATAGTCTTTGGTACTCGTCCGGAAGCCATAAAAATGGCTCCTTTGGTTAAAGAGCTTGAAGATAATTCCAGGCTGTTTAATACCAGAGTCTGTGTAACAGCCCAGCACAGAGAAATGTTGGATCAGGTATTATCTATTTTTGATATTTATCCTGACTATGATTTAAATATTATGAAAGAAGGACAGGACTTATATGATATCACCTCCCATGTCTTACTGGGGGTACGACATGTACTGGAAGAATTTAATCCGGATTTGTTGTTAGTACATGGTGATACCACTACCTCTACATCATCTGCGCTTGCAGCTTTTTACAAGCAGATACCAGTCGGTCATATCGAAGCAGGATTGCGCACAGGTAATATTTATTCACCCTGGCCGGAAGAGATGAACCGTTTATTAACCGGACGTTTAACCCGGTTACACTTTTCTCCTACTTTAACATCAAAGCAAAATCTGTTGAATGAAAACGTGGATGAAAACAATATATTTGTTACAGGTAATACAGTCATTGATTCACTCTATATGGTTTTAAAAAAAATAAAAGATAACATCAAACTAAAAAATGAAATTATAGAGAAAATATCAAAAGGTGGATATAACTTTAAAAATAATCGTAAAATAATTCTTGTTACAGGTCATAGAAGGGAAAATTTTGGTGAGGGTTTTATTAATATTTGCGAAGCAGTCAGTGAAATAGCATTAAAATATCCTCATTTTGATATTATTTACCCCGTGCATCTTAATCCTAATGTTCAAAAACCAGTATACAGCCTGTTGAAGAATATAAAGAATGTATATCTGATAGAACCGATAGAATATCTTTCATTTGTTTATTTAATGGAGCAATCATATATTATTCTTACAGATAGTGGAGGAATACAGGAAGAAGCTCCTAGTCTGGGAAAACCCGTCCTGATAATAAGGAATACAACTGAACGGCCCGAAGCAGTTGAAGCCGGGACAGTAAAACTTGTAGGTACTGATAAAATGAAAATTGTAAAAGAAATATCAGAATTAATTGATAATGAATCCAATTATCTGAAGATGTCAAAGTCAATTAATCCATATGGTGACGGCCAGGCTGCTAAAAGGATTGTTAATGTATTAAAAAACAAACTATAATTTATTTGAACTTTGCAGTATTAAATCTAACAACTATTGAAAATGTAAATATTAATCAATCAATTAATTATATTTATACTAAAATTTAAATATTTAGTGTGAAAATGTGATTTATATCATCAATAAAAGGATAAACTTTTTCATAAAATTTTCGTATAGTAAAATAGTTCGTTAGTCAATATAAAAAAGTCATTAGTCACATATTTAAATAATTTCGTCAAAATTTTATCACATAATTTCCATTATTACAAATATTTTAATATGATAGATAATGATTAAAAAACACAAGATTTTGAACAAAGGATTAATCCAAATTAAAACAAAGGGTATAATTCTAAGTCTTGTACTATTTTCACTACGTTTATTTCCTTCTTACTGTACTGAAAATTTGCAGGAAGAGAAGACTCAGCTAAGTATTACACATACCTTTATTGCACCTGACAATGCGCAGTTCGATGATGACTGTGGTAAATACTATTCACTTTTTACTCATACTACTATTAATCAAATACAATTTGAAATAATAGGGGGAAATGAAGAGGGTATTTTCAAAATTGACAGACTTACAGGTAATATTAAAATTCTTGATAACATAAAACTGGACTATAATCTCAAAAATAAACACATATTAATAATTAAAACACAGGACGGGGATGTTATGGATATAGATTCTGCAATTATCTATGTAAAAGATGCTGATAAATGTATTTTTATTGATCCATCTTACACAGGTACAAAAAGGGGTACACGAGAAAATCCGTATAATTCATGGAAGGATAATTTTTCTTTCAGACCCGGCTATACATATCTTCAGAAAAGGAATACAAAATACTCAGAATCCAGGATATTAATCCCTTCACCAGGAGGAACGTATAACGATCATATAGTACTCGGGGCATATGGCAAAGGTAACAGACCTGAGCTGGATGGAACAGAATTAGGTGAATCTGATAATAGAGGTATCATTATTGGTAATTATGACAATGATTATCCAGCGGCATATGTAGACATATATTCATTTGTTATCTATAACTGGTCATGGTCGGGAATAGGCATATATCCAAATAGTAATCATATTACAATATCGGATGTCGATATTTCATATTGCCAGACTTATGCAGGAATTTATGTATATCATAACCTGGCAAATTCAGGAGTAAAACTCTACAACAAAATATATAATACTGTTACTCATAATAACTATAAATCTCATGGAATTAAGGTTGAAGGAAGTGGTAATGAGGTTATAAATTGTAAATCATACGGAAACAAGGCACACGGATTTCACTTTACTTTATGGACATCAAATGACAGGGGAAAATATCTGCTGGCCTATAATAACTCTGAAAGCGGAATAAATATTGATGGCGATTCATGCAAAATCTCGTATTCAATCAGTAGAAACAATTATAATGGAGTTACCCATGGTATTGAAAATGCCCATGAAAATACAGTAAAATTCCTTGAAATTTCTCAAAATTATTGTCATGGAATTTATTGTAGTAATATGGTTTATAACAACAAATATGAAAATAACACTATATATGGTAATCGCATTAATGGCATTTCTGTGTCAGGAGAAGCCCAAAATATAACAATAGCAAGAAATATGATTTATGATAATACTGAATACGGAATCGAAATATATTATAACCAAAATCATCCTGGCAAAGTAAATACAGTAATTATTAATTATAATATTATACTCAATAATAAGGACGGAATGAGAATTTCTAACTGTAATTCAGTCTTTATATATAATAATACTGTTTTTAATAACTCTATTTTTGTAGGTTCAGAGGTTAATAATGTTTTAATCAAAAATAATATTTCTAAGAATATAACAGGTTCATATTCAGGAAGTAATAATATCATAAGTGCCTCTGATACTTATTTTTTAAATCCCACAACACGTAATTTTAACCTTAAAGAAGGAGTTGAAGCAATTGATGGCGGAGTAGATATTGGATTGAAATACGATTTTGCGGGAAATGTAATTGTTGGAAATCCGGATATCGGGGCTCTTGAATTTTACAGGTCAGAAGGCGGTGAAGTCAATAATCCGCCTGTCTTATTCAATAAGATCTTAAATGTGGCTGATACATTATCAGCAGGCACATATGTAGGGACTATATCAGCTGTTGATTATAACGAAGGTCAGCAATTATACTATTCTATAAAAGACGGAAATATTAATAGCACTTTTTCCATCAACTCATCCACAGGTGATATTATCTTAAATGATGATACTGAATTTGCCTCATTGGATTCGTTTTGCTTAACAATTAATGTAAGGGATGACGGCCCCGGAAACTTGTCAGACACAGGAATAGTATTAATAAATATTATTAGTACTTCTCCGGGTGATGAAACACAAACTGTTCAGAATCATCCTCCGGCCATTAAAAATCAGGTTTTTTATATCAGCGATGGTGATGGACTTGATAATTTTACTGCAACTGTAGAGGCTAATGATCCTGATATTGCACAGAATTTGACTTTTTCAATTACAGCCGGGAACGATGAAAATATCTTCACGATAAATAGCATAACAGGCAATTTAACAATAAGCGATACCTCTAAACTCGATTTTGAGGAGAGTACTTTATATAATTTAAATGTTAAAGTACAGGATGACGGAGAAGGAAATTTAACAAGTTCTGCAATGATTAAAATGATTACTCTGCCCAGAATTAGTACATTTTATATTGATCCAACAAATGCTGATGATCCTCTTGAGGACGGGACTATTGATCATCCTTTTGATTCCTGGGCTGATGTATCATGGCAGGAAGGGAACATCTATTTACAAAAGAGAGGTACGACTGCAAATGAGAACAAAATTAATATTTATGCAAATAATGTAGTACTTGGTGCCTACGGCGAGGGTGAAAGCCCTGTTATAAACAGCATGGCAACCGATTTTGCTATCAGAGCATTTGAAAAAACAGATGTGACAATTCAGAACCTAAAGATAGTAGCTAATGAAGCTATAAGCTGTATATACCTTTTAGGTTCATCCTGCGATAATAACCTTGTTGAAAATTGCTATCTTGAAGGTGCTGATAATGGTCTGAGAATTATAGACGGCAAAACTATAACCTTAAGATATAATACATTCTCAAATAACAATGATGCTATTTACTCTTATGCCGAGACTACAAAGGTATACTATAACGTCTTCAAGGAAAATGATACAGGTGTGAATGTAAGCAGTTATTTATCAAGTACGGAAATATACAATAACGTTTTCTACGACAATTCAAGAGCTGTCTCTACCTCCTATTCTTCGCTGACTATTTATAACAATATATTCTATTTACTTGACCAGGGAGATCAGGCAATTAATCATAAGTTGGATAATCTGGTTTCGGATAACAATATCTTCTATCCTGAACAAGACGGTTTCCTCGATATCGGGGATAAAAAATATTCTTCCCTGTATGATTATCAGCAGACTACATCTCTGGATATGAATTCATTTACTTCTGATCCGCTGTTTCAAGATGTATACAATAATAATTTCAGCGTAGAGCCTGGCTCTCCTGCAATAGATGGAGGACGAAGTGTGGGGCTCTTAATGGACTATTATGGTTATAGTGTTCCCTCAGGGAGGAATCCGGATATTGGCCTTGTCGAATTATTGGATAATGAAATAATAAGCTCAGTTGAACCATTCTTTGGTGATGGAGGAAATGATGAAGCACCGCTTATATTTCCCAATCCCTCAGATGGAAGATTTAAAATTACATTTGCCAATACAAATTTTCTGACATCCGAACTTCAAATAAAAGATATTTCCGGTAATTTAGTATACAGAGATTACATAAGCGCTGATGATTACGATCCTACAACCCTGGTCGATATCTCAAACGCCCCCAAAGGAATCTACCTTGTACTGGTAGCAATAAATGATAAGATTTATACGCAAAGAGTAGTAATAAATTAATCTTGCGTAATCTGAGCTATTAGTATTAATGCTTTAGTATTTTTTCAATCAAAATACTGTTTCCTCTAATAATCTTTATCAAATAATAACCGTCCGGCTGGCATGTTAAATCAATCTGTTTGTTTATGCCATTTGTTAATTGCAATTCACAGACAATTTGTCCTTTTACATTAATAATTTCAACTTTCTTACAGCAGGATAGATCCTGTTCGGCATTTAAATTTATTAATCCGTTTGTGGGATTGGGATATGCTAATATCCTGCCTGAGATAAATTTATCAGGATTTGATAATGCCTCCTGAAAAACAGTACTTAATACATTCGAAGCAAAATTTCCTCCATTAAACGCATTTGCCTTTAATTTAACTTCTACAAGACCGACCTGACCTGGAATTATGTCAGCCATATATTCGGATCTGATATTTGAAGCAATTCCGTTGCTAACCTCAAAATCATTAATATCAAATCCTGTAACCTCATAAGGAAATAAAATATATACAATAAAAGGACTATTATTTGTTGTGTCCTGCTCATTTGACGATAAAACCGGGCGTTCAGGAACAGCAAGATGGCATGTTTCACTTTTAAAAGAGGATACAGTTGATTTAACTCTGAAATATAAATCCTGACCAGGTGTGATATTAACAGGAGAATCTGCTCCGGTTACAGCCCCTGAAAAATTTTCGGCACTTGAATATTCAACTGATGATGAAATATCCTGTTCTGTTGTTTCATCTTCAAAGTCAATGTCAACTACAGGAGTTGAAGGTCTTGTTGGGACTTCAAGATGCTGGATAGCGGAAACAAATGAGCTTGCTGTTGACTTTGTCCTGAAATATAAGTCTGTTCCGGGACTAATATCTAATTTTACACCAGTACCTGATAATGCACCACTCATATCAGGATTTACCGAATATTCATCCGTTACAGGTATGACGACATCAGTTGTTTCTTCATAATAATCAATACTATAATCCGGAGTGACAGGTCTTTGAGGTACTGCAAGATGATGAACATCAGACTTAAATGAACTTGCAGTTGATTTAACCCTGAAATACATATCTGTCCCTGGTGACAAAGCAATAACTGCACCTGTTCCGTTTATTGCCCCGCTTATATCAGCATTAGCAGAATATTCTGTATCGGTTGTAATCGCCTCATTTGTCTGTTCATTGTTAAAGTCTATGCTTATATCGGGAGATACCGGTCTCGATGGTAAAACAAGATGTTGTATCTCCGAGGGTGGATTAAAGCCTTGTGCTTTTGTCCTGAAATATAAATCCTGTCCGGGTGTAACAGCGATTGCTACCCCTGTTCCGCTTACTGCACCTGACATATCTGAATTTGTTGAATATTCTTCTGTAGATGGCACAACCTGAACAGTAGTCTCGTTAATATAATTTATCTCATATTCAGGGATAGGTGGCTGTATACCTATATAGTTATCCCATCCTGAAAATGTATGTCCCTCTGCCACAGCAACAACGGTTACAGAAATTTCTAACGGGAACCATTTATCTCTTATACTCCAAACTTCATCACTTCCACCGTAGTTTGGCGGAGACAGTAATCTCAGAGGATCTCCGTCCCATAACACTATTGCCAGATCACGAAAATCATACGGCCGTGTAAAATCAACATATCCCGAACTCCACCATGTATTTGGAGTACCGCTGTTTATGGCAATATCTCCTGTTCCTGACAAGTACCTTTGCGGGGATTCCATAATTTCATGATACTCGCCCGGTACTCCAGTATTCTGCCAGATACCAAATTGCAAGGCAAAAGGAGCATCTGTCGCAACACTTAATACCTCATATCTTGTATGAATCTGGCCATCGTAATAATCGTACGGGGATTTCCAGTTGCCGGGAGCACCCGAGGGATATGGAATCCAGCAGAAACCACTTGTAGAGGACATAGTCCTGTTTATAGTATCGTTATAAATTAAAAATTCCTGTGCAGAAGAATTTATAGTATTTATAAATAAACTTACCAACAGTAAGCCGCATACTTTCAAACCTTGTTTTTTGATAAATGTGAAAATCATATTAAGAGAGTTTTAAAATTTACCCCTAATTTAATTGTTATAATTCATATTATAGTCCTGTTTACCAGAGTGTTTGACAAACAAACATTATAACCTGACTAATAACTTATTTTACGGATACGAAAATAATCAACAATTCAGGAAACACTATTTACCTGGCTGCACTTTTTATCATCAATTATTTTTCCACTTTAAGCTTCAACAATGCGCAGTTAATAAAAAAAGTAGGAAAATGACCATGATATTTATTAACTTGTTTCGACTGTTACTGGCCAACTAAATTCTTCAATGATGACCCTGAAAATTAGATTATGGAAAAACTGTATTATTTTTCTTATTGCCCCCATATTTTTAAATATTTTCCTTTCAGCCATTTCCGGTCAGTCAACAATCTATGTTCAGGGCACAATCCCTGGCGATACAACCTGGAACGCCAATACAGTAAAAGTAACGGGTGATGTAACCGTAAATGGCACACTCGCCATTGAACCCGGCACTTATGTGGAGTTTCAGGGGCATTACAGACTTAATGTTAATGGTATGTTGGCAATCGGCACGCCAACCGATTCAATAATATTTACAATTAACGATGCAACCGGTTTTTATGATTTTGATTCAACTGATGGCGGATGGAATGGAATTTATCTGGGAACACAAAGTTATTCCCATTTTGAGTATTGTAAAGTAAAATATGGTAAAGTATCTGATGAATTATGGGGTAGTAATATTATTAGTGTTGATAAAGATGACACACTCAAAATCAAAAATACCGATTTCATTTACAATTATTCAAAAAACGCAGTGATTGGTGGTACTGAGGCGTTCATTTATATTAGACAAAGTAATATATCAGATAACTTTTGCTCTGGAATAGGTTGCCATAGTAGTTATCTGGAAATTGATAGTTGTGCTGTTATAAATAATACTCGTACAGGAATTACTTTTATAAAAAGCGAAGCCTTTATCACAAACAATATAATAAGTAAGAACAATGAAATTGGGATTTATTCTTTTACTCCTGCCAAATCATTTATAGAATGGAATTATATCGCACATAATAAGTGCGGAATCTTTATTCAAGGCCCTTTCCTCCCTGAAAATGGATTAATTTACAATAATAAAATAGTTGATAATAGGCCGAATGGGGGAATTTATTTGGTTGATCACCATTACCCGATAATCAATAATACTATATGTAATAATATTTCTTTTTCTGATGGAGGAGGACTGCGTTTAATTAAATATCGCTCTAAATTAAATAATAATACAATTATTAATAACTCGGCACCATCAGGGGGCGGAATATGGCTTTCTAATAGCAGGCCGTATATACACAACTGTATTATAAGAGGAAATAATGCCAGCCAGGAGGGAAACCAGGTCTATTTTAACCCTGATATTGTAGGAAATAATACATTAAACATTTCTATAGATTACTGCAATATTGAAGGTAGTAAAGAAGCTTTCGGAGGAGTTGAATTTTTAGGAAAATATGAAAACAATATTGATAATTTACCATATTTTCTTGATCCTGAAAATGGAGATTACTCGCTAACTGACAGTTCATTCTGTATAAATGCAGGGACACCTGATACAACAGGATTGAATCTGCCTGCGTTTGATTTGGCAGGTAATCTGAGGATTTATCCAGGGGCCGTCCAAAGGATTGATATTGGAGCCTACGAATTCCAGGATGAACCGGTAAATAAACCTCCTATCCTGGATAAAACCGATAACCAGGAGATATTTGTATCAACTTCAAAGGATATTGTAGTTTCTTACTCTGAAACTGACCCCAATGATTCTGTTTCAATAGAGATATCAAGTTCAGTACCAAATATCAACATTGAAAGTGTTATTATTGATACTTCACTAATTAGTCTCAAAATTATACCAGAAAAACGTTGGACTGGAACAGGGCATATTTTTATAATCCTCTCTGATAAAGCCGGACATTTTGTAACAGATACTTTTACTGTAAATGTAACTAATGAGGTTTGTGGTGAAATAATAGGAGACGTAATATGGAATGCCGATACAATTAAGGTTATTTGTGATGTTAATGTTGCGGGCAACTTAACTATTGAACCCGGAACTTATGTTGAATTCCAGGGGCACTACCAATTGAAAGTTAATAGTCTCCAGGCAATCGGCACATCCGCCGACTCAATAATATTTACAATTAATGATACAACCGGATTTCATGATTTTAATTCAACAGCCGGAGGGTGGAATGGAATTAGGATTATTCCAGGTAGAGAGTCATACTTTGAGTATTGTAAAGTAAAATACGGGAAAAAATTTGGTGAAATTCAACAAAGAAGTTCTATTATTAATTCTGAGCTTTCGAATACACTTGTTATTAAAAATTGCGATTTAACATACAATTATTCAAATATTGGAGGAGTGGTTGGAGGTGCTGAATCGTCCATAAACATTATAAAATGTAATATATCAAATAACTTTTGCTACGGAATACGTGGTCATTGTAGTTGCCGCTTAGAAGTAGACAGTTGTGTTATTACAAATAATGATGGTGTCGGAATTTCTTGTTACGAAGGCAGAGCATACATAACGAACAATATAATAAGTAACAATAATGGTACGGGAATTAGTGAAAATGAAGGATCAACATATATATCAGGTAATGTTATCGCACATAATAAGTGTGGAATTAATATTCAAGGCTCTGATTTTCCTGGAAGTGGATTTATTTTCAACAATAAAATATTATATAATAGTCCGCAAGGGGGAATTAGAATGGGACTTAACGACTACCCGATAATTAATAATATTATTGCTGGTAATTCATCAAGTTCACTTGGAGGTGGAATTTATTTATCACTTAGTTACGCAAAACTAATTAATAATACCATTGTTAATAATTCGGCACAATCGGGAGGTGGGATATCATTTAGGTATCTCGAGAAAGACATCTATAATTGCATTATAAGAGGGAATGTTGCAAGTCAGTCAGGCAACCAGATTTATTGTTATAGTAGCAGTACACCTGATGATTATAATTTTACATTGAATGGCCAAATATCCTATTGTAATATTGAAGGAGGTAAAGAGGCTTTCGGAGGATTTGAATTTTTAGGTAAATATGAAAACAATATTGATGAATTACCATATTTCCTTGATCCTGAAAATGGAGATTACTCACTAACTGACAGTTCACCCTGCATAAATGCAGGAATACCGGACACAACCGGATTGAACCTGCCGGAATTTGATTTTGCCGGTAATCCGAGGATATATGGCGGTAGGATTGATGCGGGCGCTTACGAATTTCAAGGAATAATAGCTAACGGGCCTCCAAGGATAGAAAAGATTATAGATCAAGAGATCTTACCTTTTAATACTAAATTTTTAACCGTCAACTTTTACGATCCTGATTCAGGAGACTTATGCACTTTATTGGGTGTTTTTTCTGATACGCCGGAGGTTAAAATACATGACCTGGTTGATAATTCATCCTCTGTGAACTTTGTTATTGCTCCTGATTCAGGCTGGCTGGGGAATGGCGAAATACAAATACAGGTTACTGACAATCATGGAAATATCGGTTTACAGAAATTTCAGGTTATCGTTTCAAAAACAGTTTGCGGGCTGATTAAAGAAAATACTGTATGGGCTGTTGATACAATTAAAGTTGCTTGTGATGTGACCATAGGAAAAGGAATTACATTGAAAATACAACCTGGGACAATCGTCGAGTTTACTGATAGTTGTCAGCTAAATGTCCTTGGTTCTATTGTTGCTATTGGCAATAAAGACTTCAGAATAACATTTACGAGCAGTGATACAACAGGCTTTTATAACTTTACACATAAAGGCTGGCAAGGGATAAGACTTAATGGCGATGGAATAGCTGAGTTCAGATATTGTGATTTTCTTTTTGCAAGAAATGAAAACAATGGTGGTGCTTTGTATGACTATTCGGGTAAATATTCTTTAAGCGTTACCAATTGTAACTTCTATAATAACTTTTCACAGCAACACGGAGGAGCTGTATACCTTGGAATAAGCTCCGTTTTGGAATTTAAGAATAATATATTCTTGAACAATCATGCATATCTTGGTGGGGCTGTCTTTGTTGATTATTTAAATTTAGATATTGTTAATAATTTATTCATTAATAATCAGGCATACGAAGGAGCAGCAATTTATACAGTATCTGGGGCACCCCGGTTAATTAACAATACATTTGTCGGGAATAAGGCAGAAAGAAGCGGCGGAGGATTAACAATATACAATGGCAACATAATAAATTGTATAATCTGGGGGAATGAAACAGGATTTTCCGGCAAAGAAGTTAACCTTAAAGGTTCTGTAACTTTCAGTAACTGCATCATTGAAGGCGGTATTAATGGAATTGCCTATTCAGAATATGATTATTCTTTTTTAAGTGACGTTTATTCTTCGGATCCAAATTTTATCAGTATCCCTGATTTTGATTTTCACTTAACCGACAGTTCTGTGGCAATCAATTCCGGCACCATTGATACTTCAGGTTTATCATTACCTTTATTTGATTTAGATGGGAATCCAAGGATTTATGCAGGAATTAATAGAAATATTGATATCGGGGCTTATGAATTTCAGAACGATCCTATTAATCGTAAACCCGTTATACTATTCCCTGAAAATCTGTTTTTAAATATTTCCACTTCAGAAAGAGAGGTTGTAAACTATGTCGATCCCGATCCAGGAGATATACATACACTTAATATTACATCAAACACTGAAAATCTGAAAATAATTAACGTGTCGGGTGATACATCAGGATCTTATTTTGATCTTTTACCAGTGCAAAACTGGAAAGGAAGAGCAACTATCACAATTCGTGTTGAAGATTCACACGACAATGTTGCAGAACATAGTTGCGAGGTTTTAGTCGGACATCTTGCATGCGGAAATATTTTAGATAATACCATATGGGATGCTGATACAATTCATGTAACCTGTGATGTAACTGTTACGGAAAATGCATTACTGAAGATTATGCCCGGAACAGTCGTTTTATTTCATGGTTTTCATAGCATAGAGGTTTTAGGCCAAATTAATGCAACTGGAACGGAATCCGAAAAAATTGTCTTTACATCAGAAGATTCAGCAGGCTTTTACTCTGTTTATAATGATGGTTATGTATATGAAGAAAAGATTGGCTGGAACCGGATTTATCTAAGAAACAATTCGATCGATATTCGGATTTCGGTCTTTAAACATTGCATTTTTAAATATGCTTCAAATTCGGCCTTATATGCAAGTTTTTATCCTGCCATTGAAGTTATAAATTGTGAATTTAAGTATAACATATCTGGTGCAGTACGGGCCTGGAATGCCAGGTCATTGATTAAAAATTGTATTTTCACAAATAATAATTCACGATTCAGAGCAGGTGCCATTTGGGGTGAGATGGTTTCAATAATCGACTCGTGTATTTTTAAGAATAACCTGTCTGTTGAGGATGCGGGAGCAATTTATCTCAGTAATGGAGATCATAAAGTTACGAATAGTCTATTTGAAAGCAATAGTGTACGCTCAGGCGCGTGTCTCAAATCTTCATATGGCTATTCCGGCAATACCAGAATCTCAAAAAATATATTCATCAACAACACATCTTTGCATGGAGGAACCGGAGCTGCAATTCTAAACTCGGGAGTACTGTTTGATAATAACCTTGTATGTAAGAACATTGGCAATAATAGTCCATATATATCAGCGGGTGCTTCAGGAGGTATTTATACATATGGAAATCCGACCCTCATTAACAATACAATTGTATATAATAAAGTATCCAACGGAATGGGAGGAGGCTTATGCATTGAAGAATCTTCTGTTCCTGTTGTTTATAATGCAATCATTTACGGGAATAAATCGGAATCCGTTATGAATCAAATTAATTTTTATAATGGAAATTCCAGTACTGGTTTAAGTATCATAAATTCAAACATTCAGGGTGGAAAAGAAGAAATAACTGGTGTAGGAAACATATTAATGTATGAAAATAATATAGAAACCGACCCTAAATTTCTTACAGACACGCTTCAAGCCGGCACTCCTTTAGTTATTGAGCCTTCATACCTTGCACTTTCCGATTCATCTCACTGCATCAATTCAGGAACACCTGATACAACAGGATTGAATCTGCCGGAATTTGATTTGAATGGTAATCCGAGGATTTATCCCGGGATAATTCAAAGAATTGATATTGGTGCCTACGAATTCCAGGGTGAACCGGAAAACAGACCTCCCATTCTTGAAAAAACTGATGACCAGGAGATATTTGTATCTACTTCAAAGAATATTGTAGTATCTTACTCTGAAACTGACCCCAATGATTCTGTTTCGGTCAACATTTCAAGTTCAATACCAAATATTTGTATTGATAGTGTTATAATTAATACTTCACGAATCAGTTTTAAAATAATACCTGAGAAACGCTGGACAGGGACAGGAAATAATATTATAAGTCTTTATGACAAAGCCGGACATGTTGTATCTGATACTTTTGCTGTAAATGTCACTAACGAAGTGTGTGGCACAATATCAGGAGATATGATGTGGGATGCCGATACAATCATAGTTAATTGTGATGTTAATGTTAAAGGTAACTTAACCATCAAACCAGGAACTTATGTTGAATTCCAGGGGCACTACCAATTGAAGGTTAATAGTCTGCAGGCAATTGGCACTCTTACTGACTCAATTATATTCACAATTAATGATACAACCGGATTTCATGATTTTAGTTCGACTGATGGCGGATGGAATGGAATATTTATTGGCTTGGGTGGTTCCCCATCAAGTTTTGAATATTGTAAAATAAAATACGGTAAAACATTTGGCGATATATGGTATAATAACTGTAATATTATCACCGCAGATGATAGTAAACTCGAAATTAAAAATTCAGATTTATCATACAATTATTCAAATATTGGAGGAGGAGGAGTAATTGTTGGTGCTATGGCATCCATTAAAATCAAAGAAAGTAATATATCAAATAACTTTTGCTCCGGAATAGGCTCTCATTATAGTGACCTGGAAATTGACAGTTGTGTTATTACAAATAATGATGGAAACGGTATTATCTATGTAAGTTCCAGCAGGGCCTCCATAACAAACAATATAATAAGTAACAACAACGGTAGAGGAATTAGTACTGGTGAGCCCTTGAGATCAATTATATCAGGTAATTATATCGCATATAATAAGTGTGGAATCAGTATACGGGAATTTGATGTACCTGAAAACGGATTGATTTCCAATAATATAATAGCACATAATAGTCCTGAAGGGGGAATTTATATGAAAGAGCATAATTATCCGATAGTAAATAATATCATCTGTAATAATATCTCAAATTCAGATAATTGCGGAGGAGGAATAACTTTATCTTTATGTAATCCTAAATTAATTAATAATACTATTCTTAATAATTCGGCACCAACAGGAGGAGGATTATGGATTATAAGTCACGGGGAAGAGATTCTTAATTGTATTTTTAGAGGGAATTTTGCGAGTCAGTCCGGGAACCAGTTTTATTATTATGATTGGTTTGGATATGGTGATAATCCTACATTTAATACTACCATATCCAATTGTAATATTGAGGGAGGTAAAGAGGCTTTTGGAGGACTTGAGTATTTAGGCAAATATGAAAGCAATATTGATGAATTACCATATTTTCTTGATCCTGAAAATGGAGATTACTCGCTCACTGACAGTTCGCCCTGTATAAATGCAGGAACACCTGATACGACAGGAATGAATTTACCGGAATTTGATTTTGCAGGCAATCCTAGAATATCTGATCTTACAATAGATATGGGTGCCTATGAATATTATTCAGATGACCTTAAGATTATTTTACAGCCGGTAAATGAAACTAAATGCCTAGTTGATAGTGTTATATTTGTTACTAATGCTGTCGGGGGAGTAACCGGTTACCAGTGGCAAAAGGAAGGCATTGATATACATGGCGCCAGTAACAGATTTCTTGTAATGGATTCCTTGTTACTAGGTAATGCAGGCAATTATAATTGTATAATTGAAGGCATTTCAGAGACAATTTCGACAGATACAGTAAAGCTTTCGATACTGAATATTGATTTGGGCAACGATACTACTTTATACCCGGGCCAGACTATTATGCTTGATGGTGGAGATCAGGCAGAAACCTGGCTATGGAGCGATGGAAGTACTGGAAGATATTACCTTGTGGATGCTACTGGAGTATATTGGCTGGAAGCCACAAACAGTATAGGATGTGTTAGCTCTGATACAATATCAGTAAGCTATCAATATCCGTTTAACGAGGAGCTTGCATTTGTAACCTATGACAATACTACCGGTAAAAACATAATCGTATGGAATAAAACTCCTGACACGGGGACAAAGAATTATATTATTTATAAAGCTTATGAAAATGATTATCTAAGCCTTGATACAATATCTTATGGGGAAGACAACAACTACTATATTGATGAACTTACCGATCTCCCGGGATTCTCAAATAAATATGCTTTAACGACAATAGACATGTGTGAGAATGAATCAGTCCTTGATAACCCTCACAAAATGCTTAACATATCAGGTTATGTAGATCATTCAAAGGGATTAACCTTATCTATAGAAGAATACCAGGGAACAAACTATGATAAGTATTACATATTCAGGGGCAGTGATCCTTTAAGCCTTGAACTAGCAGACTCAATAAATCATGTAGGATTTTATACCTCGTATATAGATTCGGCTTATCCTTACAATGAGACTTACTACCAGGCGGGTATTAAACTGACTGAGAAATACATTATCAATATTAACGGATCTGAAAGAGAATTCAGGTATTCTTTATCTAATTTGTATTTCAAACCCAGGAATAACTCAGCACCTTATGATATAATATTAAGCAATAACCGAATAGATGAAAATATGCCTGAGGATACTGAAGTTGGTATTATTTCGGCGCTGGATTATGATTTGGAGGATCATCACAGATTCCACCTGGTATCAGGGCCTGGCGACAGTGATAATAACAATTTTCAAATCATCAATGATAAATTAATCACTGCTGTTTCTTTTGATTTTGAGAGTACTACTGAAAACAGTATACGCATAAGGGCAGTTGATGACGGACCTGCTAACATGTTTTATGAAAAAGTATTTAAAATATACATAAATGATTTAATCGAATCAGGAACTATAAAGCACATTTACGATGACAAAGTTATTGTGTTGCCTAATCCCATTAAACAAAAAGCCATTATTAAATTTCCAAATGAAGAGAATGAAAACTTTACATTCTATCTCAAAGATTTAACCGGGAATATCATAATTATTTACGGAAATATCACTTCTGATTCATATGAACTGGATCGTGGAGATCTGCCACCGGGTTTATATGTACTTGAGCTGTCAAATAAGAAAATAACTTACCGGATCAGGATAATATTTGACTAGTTAGAGATAAAAAAAATCCTTCAGACTGATTATTTGTAAGTTAAATTAATGTATTAATATTGCAGTTATATTTTATTTTCAATATTATTATAATTCAATTTTCTGTATGGGCTTTAAAAGAAATATTATCTATTCTGTCATGAGAAAGTCTCGTGAAAAAAAACTTCATCAACTTTTAAATTACCTTAAACCAACAGAAACAGATTTGTTTTTAGATGTAGGAGCCTCGAATAATACAAAATCTCCAGTTGAAAATTATATCATAATGAGATATCCCTATCAAAATAATATTACGACTCTTTCAATTTATGATTTGCCTCAGCTAAACAAAGATTATCCTCATATAAAAACAGTAATTTATGATGGCAAGATTTTCCCTTTTAAAGACAATCAATTTGATTTGGCACACTCAAATGCAGTTATCGAACATGTAGGTGACTGGGACAGACAGAAATTTTTTTTAAGTGAAATGAACAGAGTATCCAGAAGGGGCCTCTTAACTACTCCAAATAAGTTTTTCCCCTTTGAGCTCCATTATAAAGTTCCTTTTCTTCACTGGATGGACAATAAAAGATTCAAAAGAATTGCGGATAAATATATTTATGACATGAGCCATTTCCCTGTTTCTCTTTTAAGGAAAAAAGATCTTATCCGATTAGCCGAAGAAACAGGTCTTCCGAACTATATAATTCTGAATAATAAATTTTTAGGTATGAACATGACTTTCTCCTTGCTATGGAGCGAGAAAGGTTTTGATTGAGGTAGTAATATTTTTAACATAATGAAGAATTTAAAATACCTGATTTTATTCGGTTCAGTATTATATTCATGCGAAAAGCCTAAATATGGAACTGTAACCTTTAACGATTATTTTAATTACATTTATTATCATGATTTTGAATATAATACATTAGGCGAGTATAGAGAATCAGAGTGGGAAATTGACTGGAACTATCCTGAATGGACTAACAGGCCTGTTCCCCCTGAAATTTTAATTAATGACGATACAGAAAATGGTACCAAGGTTATGAGATGGCATTTACCTGAGGGATCCCTTGGTCCTGCAGAGGGTGGAGGACAGTGGTATACAAAACTTGATTCCGCTTATGACGAACTTTATTTTTCATATAAACTAAAATTTAAACCTGACTTTAAATGGGTTCTGGGAGGGAAAATACCTGGACTAAGAGGAGGGCCTGAATGGCCTTGAGCCGATCCTCCCGGATGGAGCGATGGCTTTGTAGCTCTTTTAATGTGGAATAGTACTCCTCAAATTACATTTTATTATTATCACCATGACCAGGATCATTTGTATGGTGATAGTAAAGCATGGGATTATAATATAGAGTCGGGGTTATGGTATACAATTACAGTCAGAATTGTAATGAACACCCTCAATGCAAATGGCGGAAACAATGATGGCATATTAGAAGGATTTATTGACGGGAAAATGGTGTGCCAAATTACTGGTTTACGCCTTAGGAACTTTGAAACAATTGGCATTGATAAATTATGGATTACCTAATTCTTTGGAGGTAATACTGAAGAATGGGCGTCTCAGAGAGATGAGTGGATTGATGTGGATGATTTTATTGTATTTACTTATAAAGATAATGTTATTGTGCCGCGAGGTAATACTCCCAGCTCCAGGGGAAGAATATTATTACAGCCAGACTTATAATTTATTATTATCTGAAAATATTATTTAAGCAATAATATTTATTTATCAATTCAGTCTTAACTAGAAACGATTTTTAATTATTCTGGTTATTGTATTATCAGGTAATTTTCTACCTAAGTTAAGCAATGGATTTAAAAGTTTATGAGGCAATGTTAAATAATTTGTAGAACAATGTGTAGCAAGAACCTCTTGTGCCCCTAGTGATTTCTTGAATAAAATTAAGCCTTTGCCGGATTTATCTGTTGGTATACCTCCTAAATTAAAATAATTAAACTGTTTTTCTTTGAGCTCCTTTATTAGGCAATACATTATATAATAAGGTATTCCCATACTATAAGCGTTACTATTTGAACCAATTAAAAAAGCATAGGCATTTTTAGCGTATGTCAAGACCATAGTTATACAGTTTATTTCATCATTCACTTTTACATAATACAGACTTGTAATCTTATTACTGATTATTTTCTTCAATACAATTTTATCTAGATAAGGTATATAAAAATATGAATACTTCGAATAACCCTTTGATAGTCTTGTTTTTTTTGTTTCTTCCAATAAAGAAATTAAGTTATCCAGAATTTTCATTGAATCACCCTCTATAAATTCAGCTTTAGATTTTATTGCTAATTTTACTTTTCTTAATAGCAGTCTGTTAAAATTATTCTGAATTTCTTCACTTGATTGAAGTAAATTTATTACGTACTCACATCTGTTTGTAATTTTCAGGGTACTTTTATTTATCATATAAGTCATTTTGTAATCATATGACTTTACAATCAATCTTCTGAATTTTTTTAAAATTGCAAAATCCAAAAGCCCATCAAACAGTAAAGGTATTGTCTCTTTATTTGAGGCCTGGAATGCCGGACCTGAAAAGAAGAATAATTTTTTGTTGTTTGAGTTTTTATAATTTATTATTAATCCGGCAATTTTTCCTATAACTACATTGTCTTTGACAAAATTCAGGTAAACAGGTCTTTTATCCTTATCAGCAAAGGATTCAATCCACTCAGATGTTATTAATATATTAAATTCAAATTTATTCAGATCAGATTTCCATTCCTGTGGATTTATTATTTCAGTAACTTCTATCATTATAACTATATAAATATTTCTTAGCCATCTAAAGTTAACGTATAGTCAATAGTTAAATACTGAGCTTTACATATAATGCAGACTGGAAATCAAATTTAACAATATTTACAGACGAAAATAAACATTTTTCCGTTTTTTATCTTAGCATTAATCCTTTATTTTTTATAATGTGATTTTTATATATAGGTAATTTCTTATTTGCCTTTGTTGCTTTGAAAATAAAATTGCTATATGTCTGCTCATTTTCTAAAGATTTTACTTTATTTCAAGGTCAATTGTGCATTTTAGTTCGGTAAACCTTGATTTTTTCAACATATTTTATTAATATTGAGCCCTTTTACTAAAAACTTAATTATCATTACATAAGAACCTGGGCATTATTTGTTTGTTTAAATGAATAAAAACTACATGGCTTGTTATCATACAAGATACTTAAAATATCTGTTTGTTGTTATTCTTAATTTAAGCTTTATATATAATTCATTTAATCAAACCCAAAAAGTAGATATATCATTTCAGCAAATTTTTATTATTCCGGAAAATGTTAATATCAGTGATGATTGTGGCAGGTTTTATTCAATTTTCACATATGATTTAACCAGTAAAATAACGTTTGAGATTACAGGAGGCAATGTAAATGGTAATTTTGCCGTTAATCCGGATAACGGTAATATAAGAATTAATAATACAACTAATCTGTCACCCGGGAAGCGTGAATTGATCATCAGGGCAAAAGATGGTGATTTTTATGATATAGATACAGCAGTAATTCTTATTAAAGCCGCTGGTAATTGTGTTTTCATTGATCCGTATTATTCAGGGACTGAGAGAGGTACACGATTGGAACCATATAATTCATGGACAGATATTCCAGCTTTCACCCCAGGATATGCATATCTTCAAAAAAGGAATACTAAATACTCGGAAGATAGAATTCTCGTCCCTTCACCCGGGGGTACTTATGATAATCATATAATTCTGGGTGCTTACGGGCAGGGTAACAGACCTGAATTAGACGGAATAGATGCAGGCGCTGATAAAAGAGGAATATTAATTGGCGACTATGACAATAATTATCCTGCCGGGTATATTGATATATTTTCATTTGTGATCTATAACTGGTCACACTCAGGAATAGATATATATCCCAACAGCAATCATATTTCAATATGGGATGTTGATATTTCTCATAGTCAGAACTTTGCAGGGATTTACATATATCATAATCTGGCAAATCCCGATGCAAAACTGTACAATCGGATATACAATACTGTATCTCACGATAATTATGAATCTCACGGGATTAAATTTGAAGGAAGCGGAAATTCGGTAACTAATTGTCAGACTTTTAATAATAAGAGTCATGGATTACATTTGAGTAAATGGACATCAGATAATCTGGTTAATTATTTACTCTCATTTGATAACGGCCACTCCGGCATCAACATAGATGGTGATACAAACAGAGTTTATAATTCAATACTCCATAACAACTATAATGGTGTTAGATTTAGTACAGATGCTCATGAAAATACAGTTATACATTGCATAACAAGGAATAATAGCGGAAGTGGCGTAGCTTTTATTGATAGTGTTTTTAATACAAAGGCCGAAAATATAGTATCCGACAATAATCTTGGTAATGGAATAATGTTTAGCAGTTCTGCAACTAACATTACTGTCTGTAAATCTGAAATTTGTAATAACCAGGAAGCCGGAATACTTGCTAATTCTGCCTCAAATTTACCTTCGGCTAAAATACTAATAAACACAAATATTATAAATGAAAATCGCATTGGTATAAAGATACACGAATCAGATAAAACAGAGGTATATAATAATACTCTTTATAATAACACAGAGGATAATGATATCACAATTTATTCAAGTGAAGCAGTTATTAAAAATAATATATTAAAAAACATTTCAGGTGATTGTGTAAAAAGTAATAATTTATTTTATCAAAATACAAACCCGGAATTTTTAAATCCTTATATAAATGATTTCAGGTTAAATTTTAATTCTCCTGCTATAGATGCCGGAGTTGATGTAGGTCTGGATTATGATTTTGACGGTAATCAGGTACCATTCAATACATATCCGGACATAGGGGCCTATGAATTTGTCCTGAGAAATCCATCCGATACACTACCACATGCGCCATCAAATCTTTCCGCTAATGCAACACACTATTATCAAATAGTAATTAACTGGAAAGATAATTCTGATAATGAATATGGTTTTGAAATAGAACGATCGCTTAATCCGGAAAGTGGCTTTCAGAAAATCCATACTGTATATCAGAATGTAACTTCTTTTACCAATAGCGGCCTCTCTCCCCTCACTACGTATTATTACAGGATCAAAGCATACAATAATATAGGATCTTCCGGGTACATTAGTATAATAAGCATTACCACACCTGCCGTTCCTCCTCCAAATGCACCTTCATCACTCAGAACCACAAATGTCAGAGCCAGCTATGTTTCTTTAAGGTGGAATGATAATTCAAATGATGAAGAAAAGTTTGAACTGGAAAGATCAAATATTTCAGGCGATGGATTTTCTGTAATTGCAACCCTCAGCGCAAACCAGACAACTTATACTGATAACGGTCTTACACCGACAACAACGTACTATTACAGAACAAGAGCGTATAGCCAGTATGGTTACTCAACATATTCAAACGAACTTAGTGTTGCCACAACTGCTTTACAACCTCCTGTAGCACCAACTAACCTAAGCGCGTCAGATATTACGAAAAACTCATTATTATTATACTGGGAAGATAATTCTAATAATGAAGAAAGTTTTAGAATTTACAGATCATTAACTTCCGGAAGTGGATTTAATGAAATAGGCTATGTTGGTGCAAATATTAGTCAATTTACTGATGACGGATTAGAACCTAATACTACTTATTATTACAGAATCAGGGCATATAATGAAGATGGCATTTCAGCATATTCAAACGAACTAGAAACCACAACGCTGCCACCACTACCTCCTGAGACACCAGGTAATTTGACAACGACATATATATCTGATAACTCAACAACCCTGGAATGGACTGATAACTCAAATAATGAATCAGGGTTTGAGATCTTCAGAACATTCGCTGATAGCATCAATTATCAGTTAATTCATACGACAAATAAGAATATAAACACATACACTGACAGTTTATTACTTTCAGACACCACTTATCTTTACAGTGTCAGAGCGATAAATGATGATGGAATCTCCGGTTTTACAAATATTTTGTCAGTTACAACCTTATCATCTCCTCCTCCGGGAAATCCTACAGGACTTGTTTCACTGCAGGTTACTAAATTTACTGTTAGCATTAGCTGGCTTGATAATTTTGATGATGAAGATGGTTTTGAGGTAGAAAGATCAACTGGCAACAACAATAGTTATGAAGTTATTGGCACGCTTGAAGCTGACATTACCGATTTTCAGGATGTTGAATTAATTCCAAATACAACATATTATTACAGAACCAGAGCTTTTAATCAAATTGGATACTCAGCTTATTCAAACGTAATAAACATCACTACATTACCCCTGGAAATTCCGAATCCTCCTACTTTAGGATCAATAAATATTTTGTCAGAGAACACTGTTAAACTGGCATGGAAAGATAACTCGGATAACGAATCAGGTTTTCAGATTGAGCGCGCAGAAGAAAGTACAGATTATTTATTAATATATGCTACAAGTAATGATGATACTAGCTATACAGATTCCCTGTTAAGTCCGGGAATCATGTATTATTATCGGGTAAGAGCCTTCAGCGGTGATGGATTTTCAAGCTACTCAAATGTTTTAGAAGTAATCATTGGAGATTCTGAACCTCCTGTTACCCCTTCATCATTAAAAGCTGAATCCGTGGATTATAATGCCATAACTCTGACATGGGAAGATAATTCTGAAAATGAAACAGGATTTATAATAAAACGGGCTCTTGAACCTGATAAAAATTTTGAAATAATAAAAACATTGCAGGTAAATAATACAAGCTTTACAGATAATAATCTTAAAGCAAACACTATTTATTATTATTTGGTAAATGCAATTAATAATACAGGCGAATCCGGAAACAGTAATACAGCAATTGCTTCTACAATGTCAATTTCCGAGACAAAAAGAGTGTGGGAAGGTCTTGTTGCATATTATAACTTTAACCTGAATTCAGGTCACATTGTTCATGATTTCTCAAATAATGGAGAACCATTAGATTTAGCTGTTATTGATCCTTCAGCTATAATATGGGAAAACAATAATAAGTTTGAAATTGTGTCAAATACTTATATTAAGTCTGTAACACCGGCTACAAAAATCGTTGAAGCCTGTAAAAAAACAAATGAAATCACACTTGAATGCTGGTTAAAACCTTCATTAAATCATTTAGACAGAATATCTAATATTTTGTCTATATCCAAAAATAATGAGGACCTGGGTGCTTTATTAGCTCAGGAGCATATATTTGATAATAATTATAAATCATATAATTATTGTATAAGATTAAAAACTAAAGCTACAGCAACAAATGGGGCACCTGATTTATATGCAGCTGATGAATTATCATTTATTACTTTACACCATCTGATATACACAAAAGATAAATATGGAGTTGAAAAAATATATCTGAACGGAGAAGAAGTTGCCAGTAATATCAGGCCAGAAGGAATGGACAATTGGGATAGCCAATACTATTTGATGCTGGGGAATGATTTGGATCAAAATTATCCCTGGCTTGGCACATATTACAATGTTGCCATATATAACATTGCTTTGACCCGGGAGCAAATCCTTAAAAACTATAATGCCGGCCCTAAAGATAATATAGCTGAATCGGTTATTGAATATGACATAAAAATTTCTCCAAATCCCTCTGAAGGTATTATTAACCTGACAATAATACCTCAGTCTGAAAATGATTTTGCTGACAAAACAATGATTCAGATCAGTGATATTATGGGCGATTTACTATATTCTGAAATAATTGAAGATCCAAACAGAGAACTAACAAAACCCTTAAACTTATCAAAGTTGGCGAAAGGTATCTATATATTACGAGTTATTACAAATGATCATTTCAACTCTGAAAAATTCATCATAAAATAAAGTTCCCTTCATACATAAATACTAAAGTATAAGGTATCCCAGCGCATCTTTAATATCAATATTGAACAAATCCCCTTTACACATCTTTATTATTAATTCAAAAAAGTTAATAACTATTTAATTCATTCTTATCTGAATATTGTACGAAAACCTAAATTGATGCAAAATTAACTTCTGTGTAAGAAAATCATCAGTTAATCAAAATATAGAAAAATAATAGCCCTAATATTAGATTCCAACGTAATTATAATATTATTTTTGATCCTGTAATTATTAAATATTTTAATCAAAAGACTATTTCAAATATTAAAATCTCAATATGAATCTGAAAAATAAGCTTCTGGATAATAAAAAGCAGATAATAAGGAAGTATAAAAAAGATAATAATCCGCTATTTGCAGTTCTCGATATTTTTGTTACAGTATTTTCCTATTTCTTTGCTTATTTTCTTACAAACCTGGTTCATAAAACCTATTTTACATTCTACCAGGAATACGTGATAATGCTTTTCTTAATAGTCCCGACATGGGCAATATTACTCCAAATATTAAATCTGACAAAAATTCCAAGAACGCACTCATATATATCCATCTTTTTTAGTTTTCTCAATTTTAATGCCATTGGATTCGCGCTAATATTTTTATATAAGCATGTATTTGGATTAACTAATTTCAGTCATTACTTTATAATATCATTCTCTGTAATAAACCTTTTCTCACTTTATATTTTCAGAATGCTTACATACAAAGTGTTTAAATATTACAGAGCAACCGGACATAATATTCACAATGTAATTGTGTTCGCTGATGAGAATTCTGAAAAATTTATAGACAACATTATCAATCATAAGGAATGGGGCTTCAGAATATTAATGATTTTGACTAGCGCCCAAAGCATAAGAAAAAAATACAGTAATATAGTCAGAATATTCACGGATAAAATCTCTATAAAGAATTTACTTGATATTGATATTATTGATGAGGTAATTTATTGCAAGAGCTATATTGATGAAGAAAAGTTGCGTGAGCTAGTTGAACACTGTAATGAAATTGGAGTTACCTTCAGATTACAGTCAGATCTTTCTCCAATATCCTTGGAAAAGGCACATATTACGCATTTTGAAAATGTACCTTTCATTACATTCACAAATGTTCCTAAGAATACGTTAGCTCTTGCCTGGAAGTCTTTCAGTGAATTCTGGATTTCATTTGTAATTATTTTCCTTTTATCACCTTTTATGTTGATTATTACATTTCTAATAAAGCTGACTTCAAAAGGTCCTATTGTATTTAAACAGGAAAGAGTGGGATTAAGAGGCAGGAAATTCTATATTTACAAATTCAGAACCATGGTTTATAATGCAGAAAAGCTAAGAGACTCTTTGTTAGATAAAAACGAATCTGATGGTCCCACATTTAAGATAAAAAATGATCCCCGTATAACAAGAGTGGGGAAATTCTTAAGAAAGACCGGACTTGATGAACTACCTCAATTATTTAATGTATTAAAAGGTGAAATGTCACTTATTGGTCCTCGTCCTCCCTTACCACAAGAGGTTGAAAAATATGAAAGATGGCAATTGAGAAGATTGTCTGTAAAACCTGGTATTACATGTACATGGCAGGTTATACCTGACAGGCACGATATATTATTTGATAAATGGATGAAATTAGATATTCAATACATAGAAAACTGGTCAATTAAAAAAGACTTTCAATTATTTTTCAAAACTATAAAAGTCTTTATCAGCGGTGGCGGTCACTAATGAAAACCTCCCTTGATGGGATAATTGAAACCTAATAATATTTATACTTATGCTCCAAATAATTCAAAATTTGGAGCATTTTTTAATCTGAATATGAAAAATTAAAGAAGAATTTAATAATTTCGTTAAACAAAAGAACTCAAAAAGCGTAAACAAAAAATATTAAATGATCTGCTCTATTGTAACCAAAAAAGCATAATAATCATCTAAAATGGTAAACCTTAAACATAACCGGATAAATATAATTGTCTGTTTGACAATTCTAATTTTAGTAGTTGGATGTACACCTACATCTAAATTAAGGTACGTAGAAAATGAGGGTGAAAACATACATAAGAATCAATACAATAACGATCGTTCAGAAAAAACTATTCAACCTTATGATTACCTTTATATAAGGATTTACAGCCTGGACGAACAAACTAACAGCATTTTCCGTGAAAGAGATTATGGAGCTTATGAAACCGAACTGATAAGCTATGCAGTTGATGATGGTGGAAACATAAATTTCCCGTTTATTGGAAATATTCTTGTTAAAGATCTGACAATCAACCAGGCAAAGGATAAAATTGAAAGCGCACTGTCAAGATATCTTAATAATGTCTCAATTAGAGTTAGATTTGTTAGTAATAAAATAACAGTACTGGGAGAAGTATACAGACCTGGACAATATGCATTTTATGATGAGAAAGTTAATATTTTCCAGGCACTCGGTTTTGCAAGTGGAATTAATACATTTGGAAATAAAGAAAATGTTACATTAATAAGAGAAAAAGACAATGTTATTAAGTATTTTTATTTAGATCTTACTGAAAAGGATATAGTATCCTCAGAATTCTACTATTTGCTGCCCAATGATGTCGTTATCGTTAATCCAATAAATGCAAAATACAGGGAATTAAGAGTCTACCCACTTACATTAGTTTCTACAATTCTTTCAACGATAACAGCTCTTGTAGCCTTAATGTCACTTGCATATTAATCTACAATTTTATAAAAATGAAAAATACTAATAGTCTATTTGAAAGTAACATAAATTATAAGAAGATTCTTCAAAAATTAGTAAGTTATAAGAGGGTTTATTTTATATGTATTATTATTTGTCTTATTGGCGCACTTTCAGTAAATAAATTATCTACCCCTAAATATAAGAACTATTCGATAATACGTATTAATGAAAATAGTAGTTCTCTTTTAAATTCATCAAATGATTTTATGCAGGGATTTAGATTATTTGAAAGGAGCAACAATATCGAAGATGAAATTGAAATAATTGGTTCTTTTACACTTGTAAAAAAAGTTATCAACAAGCTTGATCTAAAGGTATCATACTTTACTTTTAAGAATTCAACACTCAACAACTTCTTTTTTAATACACCAATATGTAATAAAAAAGAATTATACAAATATTCTCCAATTAAGGTTGTCATAGATCCTTCTAAAGCTCAAGCTATATATTTAAATTTTAAAATACATATTCTTAATGAAAATGAATTTTTACTGGAGACAACCGGAACAGATATTTATTTGTATAATTATATTGATGACGAAATAGTTTCATTTATCCCGGAAATTTACTATAAAAACAGGTATGAATTTGGAAGCGAAATAAAAACTCAATATTTTAATTTTCGCGTAATTAAGACAGATAATTTCAGCACTGGCTTTACTAGGGAAAATAATCTGTATTTCTATTTTAATAATATTAACTGGCTTACTTCAGAATATCAGCAGAATCTGAATTCCGAGCCTGCTTCACAACTATCAACTTTATTAAAAGTAACTTTAAAAGGAGCAGATAAGGAAAAAATAACTGATTTTCTTAATGTGCTGATGTCGTCTTATATGGAAAGAAATTTAGATAATAAGAACAGAATTGCATTAAGTACTGTTGACTTTATTGACTCCCAGATTTCAGATATTGCAGATTCACTTAGTTATGCTGAAACACGCTTAAGAAATTTCAGATCATCACATAGTGTTATGGATTTAAGCTTCCAGGGCCAGCAGATATTTGAAAAATTAAATGAACTTGAAACAGAAAAGGCCAATTTACAACTACAAAGGAGATATTATTCTTATCTAAAGAATTATCTTGACAATTCTACTGATGTTGCAGATCTTCTATCCCCCTCATCAATGAATGTCGTTGATCCGATTTTAACAAATTTAATTACACAGCTAATAACCTTCAATTCTGAAAGAGCCCGACTGGTTAAAAATATATCAAACACGCAGAATTTATATCTGGCTGATGTAAACTTAAAAATTGATAACATAAGAAAAACAATAAAGGAAAATGTTAATAATACACTTAATACTTTAAATGTATCATTAAATGAGATAAATTACAGAATATCAAGTCTCTCCAGCCAAATATCTCAAATGCCAAAGACTGAATTACAGCTAAAAGGTATTGAAAGAAAATTTAAACTAAATGACGCTATTTATACATTTTTGCTGCAGAAACGTTCCGAGGCACAAATTGCAAGAGCTTCAAGTATGCCTGATTACGATATAATTGATCCTGCTCGCATATCCGTCATCAGTTTAGTCTCACCAAAAAGCAAATTAAATTATATTATAGCATTACTGCTCGGACTATTTATACCTACTTCTATTATTCTGCTACGGGACTTCCTCAACAATAAAATTATAGATGTAGAAGAAATTGAATCTATGACAGAATTACCAATTTTAGGAAAAGTATTTCACAGTTATAGAAGAACCAGTATGGTTGTGAATGATTATCCTAATTCATCTGTGACGGAATCATTTCGTTCAATCAGGACTAACTATGAATTTTTCTCAGATGGTGGCAGAAACCAGGTTTTATTGGTTACATCAGCTACAAGTGGTGAAGGAAAAACATTCTGTTCCATAAATCTTGCATCGGTTTTTGCTTTAAACGGACATAAAACAATTTTGTTGGAGTTTGATTTAAGAAGACCCAAAATTCATACTGAATTTGGATCCAGTAATATGATCGGTATCAATTCATATCTGATAGAAAAGGCTATTATTGACGATATTATAATGCCTACTCCTATTGAGAATCTGGATTTGGTATCTGCAGGACCTGCAGCTCCAAATCCTGCTGAATTAATTAATTCAGAGAAAACAGGGGAATTCATAGACAGGTTGAGAAAAATGTATGATTATATCATTATTGATTCAGCTCCTGCAGGAATTATTGCTGAAACTTTTGTATTAATGAAACATTCAGATATTAATATATTTGTTGCAAGAATCAATAAAACTATAAAAGAAGCATTTGCAAATACATTAAAAGCTTTTAAAAGTAATAAGTTTTCAAATGTCTCTATATTAATAAATGATATTAATATAAAAAGAGAATCGTATAAATACGGTTACGACAATAAGTATTATACCGATGACAGGAAAGGCTTACTGTCAAGGTTATTTAATAATAAAAGAAAAGCATCATAAGAATTATTGTTAAAATAACCAGGCTACCTCGGCAAAAGATTTTATCATAGCCGGATTCTCTTCAATTGCTGAACCTACAACTATTATATCTGCACCTGCTTCATATATATCTTTCATATCATCACGGGTTTTAACACCGCCGCCTACTACTAAAGGAACGGATATATTTTGTTTAACTTCAGCTATAATATTTCTTTTAATTCTGGTGCAGGAACCACTCCCTGCTTCCAAATATATAATTTTATTACCCAAAAGTTCACCTGCAATAGCTGTAGCTACTATTAATTCAGGTTTATCGGCAGGAATGGGCTTTGTATTGCTTATATATTCAACTGATGAGGTGCATTGTGTTCCGATTAAGATATATCCTGTTGGTATTATTTCCAACCCGCTATTTTTAAGGTAATAAGCAGCAAGAACATGATTACCTATAAGATAATCAGGATTACGGCCCGATATTAAGGAAAGAAGTAAAATACCATCAGCATTGTTTGATAGTTGCATTAAATTTCCCGGAAATAAAATCACTGGTATATCTGTGCTTTTTTTTATAATATTAACAACATCATTGATATATTCAGTAACCAGACTACCGCCCACAAGAATAAAATCTACTTTTGCCTGATCTGCTATCTTAATTGTTTCACTTAATGATTCGTTATTTTGCTTGCCAGGATCTATCAGTATGGCAAGTTTCTTGCTGTTTTTCGAAATAATGGAATTATAAATAAAACCTTTTAACTGGTTGTCCATACTATTACATAATTGTTAATAGTAAAATAATAAAGTTGGAATTTTTCATTCAGTGAGTCATTATTTACCCACCCGTATATAAAACCTTCTTCCTTTGGTTCAAATGGTTCAATAGTCAGGTTTTTCTTAAAATTAATATCCTGCCTGTCACAAATTTTATAAAGGGCCTCTTTTGCACACCAATGTATATACAGATGATATTTTTGCCTGGATATATCCTTAGTAATCACTTCATTTTCATTAGTAAACCTGGATTCAATATTACTGATTCTATGAGACATATACTCTACATCAATACCTACTTTCTTTTTTTCACTGAGCAATACAGATGTTAAATCTTTAGAGTGCGAGATACTTAGATTATATGCACTATCTTTAATAAATGGCTTACGATTTCCGCTATAAATTACTGACAGATTTTTCCCGGTAATGTCTTTAAGTAAAACCCTTACACTTAGCCATTCAATGCTTCTGAAACGATTTTGAAAGCTATTTAGAATTTTTAAATCCTCTGGCAACAATGACAATTTTGCAAACAAATAATCATAATCTTCCTTAACTTCCCAGATTCCAAGAAGACAATCATCATTAATATATTGTTTAATAAGCAGTCCCATTAGTACTAAAAAACTCTAATATGATAATTTTTTCAGTTCCATTCAAATGTTTCTATTAAATGTTTAATATCATCTTTAAAAAAATTTATAACAGGTCTCAGAGAATCTATATTAGGTCTTGCATTGAAATAAAGAGATCCTCTGAGAAAATTACTGGTACTGTCTGTGATAAAGAAATTAACTGATGATGCAGTATTACCTTCAATAGCATAAAATATTCCAAAAACGTTTCTATCAGGATACATAATGAGATTCTCTTTAATATCATCAGCCTTTATTATGTGTTTGTAAGCTAATGTCCTTACATCTTCGACATGTTCAGCTAAATTATTTTTTAGCTCCCAATATGTCAGATGTATCTTTCCTCTATACTCAGGAAACTCTATATTTATCCAGCATGATTCAGTATTATCGTCATCGAAATTAACTATTATTCCATAAACAGGATATTCAAAAGAATACTGGCATTCATCACTCTTGTATTTTTGATATTTCTTATCAGGAAAGTCAATTCTGAAATATCCTCTTGGTTTTGGTGTAAAGGTCTTTTTACACGAAGTAATAAAAAATATAATTATAAAAAAAAATACCCCTCTGGCTAATAAAAGATGTAAATTATTATATAAATATTTACCCCTCAGTTTCATCACTTATTTCACATTGACTGTGACATGAATTTTTATAATTCTCCTTTTATCAACAGATATAACCTTAAAAACAAAGTTCTTATATGATATCTTCTCGTCCTTCCCGGGTATCTCACCACGTAACTCCAGAATAAGACCTGCTAAAGTATCTGCTTCACCTTTAATATCATCGAAGACATTCTCACTTATATTTAATATCTTATAGAAATCATTTAATAGTATTTTACCTTCAACTATATATTGGTTTTCATCTACTTTTGTATATATACTCTCTTCAAAATCATACTCATCAGTAATTTCCCCAACAATTTCTTCAAGAATATCTTCAAGAGTAACTATTCCTGAAGAACCACCATATTCATCAATTACTATTGCCATGTGAATTTTATTTATCTGGAATTCTTTCAACAGATCATTAATTTTTTTACTTTCCGGTATGTAATAAGGTGGCCTGATCAATGACTGCCATTTAAAAAACCCTGATTTATTAATATAAGGAAGAAGATCTTTAATGTATAATATACCTTTAATATTGTCAAAAGTATTTTCGTAAACAGGTATTCTGGAATATCCTGAATTATTTATTATCGCCATTAAATCCTTAAATTTTGTTGTGATATCGACACTGACGACATCCAACCTCGATTTAATTATTTCTTTGACGTCTATATTGCTGAATTTAACTATACCTTTTAATATTTTCTTGTCCTCTGATATATCATGTTGTGTTAGCTCCAGAGCATCAGACAATTCAGCAATAGATATATTTTTTCTTTTTTGCATGAACTTTTTATTCACTATGGATGTGGAGTAAATTAAAAAAGAATTAATAGGACTAAATATCTTTTCAGAAATATCCAAAGGTTTTGCCATAAGCTTTGAAAATTTAACAGCATATCTGCTGGCGTATACCTTGGGTAATATCTCTCCGAAAAACAATAGTAAAAAAGTGATTATTACAACCTGTATAATAAATCCGTAGGCTGCCGGACCGGAAAAATTGAATAGTTTTGATGTAATAAATGCTGAAATTATTACTATTCCAATGTTTATAAAATTATTAGCTACCAGTATTGTAGCCAGCAGCCTGTCAGGAATTCCCAATAGTTTAATAACTGACTGATCAATTTTTAATTTTGATCTCCTTAATTTATTTAACTCTGCAGGTGATAAAGAAAAATATGCCACCTCTGAACCTGATACCAAAGCAGAGGATATCAGTAAAAACAATACAATTACAAATGCAATAAAAATATCATATGAAATTGGATTCAGAGTAATTCCAATATTAGCAGATATTACCGAATAATAAGGTTCTGTTTCCAAAATAGAAAGGTGTAAATTTAAAGAAACAATCTGTTAAAACGGGAGATCATCTGCTTCTTCAATTTCCAGGTTATTATCTTCTTTATCTTCTGAAGAACTTACTTTATCCTGTTTTTGTGATTCCGGAGGTTCATCAGTCTTTTTACCTAGCATTTGTAAAATATCACATATGATTTCAGTAGTGTATCTTTTGTTGCCATCTTTATCATCCCACGAACGGGTTTTAATCCGGCCCTCAATATATAATTGAGTGCCTTTTTTAACATATTTTTCAGCCGTCTCTGCCAGTCCCCTCCATAAAACGACATTATGCCACTCTGTGGTTGTTACCTTCTCCCCGTTTTTATTTTTGTAAACTTCACTGGTTGCCAGCCGAAAATTACAAACCGCTGTGCCACTATCTAAATATCGTACTTCAGGATCAGTACCGACATATCCTACTAAAATAGCCTTGTTTACAGACATATTATATACAGATTTAATTTGAATGTAAAAATACAAAAAATTAATTTAAATAAAGAATTGTTAATATTTTCAACTATGTATTTATCAATAAACCAGACATTTCTGGTAACTAATATATAATAGTATAAAATTCAGGATTATGCAACAGAATTATTTGTAAGAATCTTTATTAACAATTTAATATTATTATTATGAAAAAATGATTAAATGCCTTGATTTTAACGATTTTATAATGTTTCACTCTTGTATTATTATATAATTCAGTATATTTGGTTACAAATATTCCCTGGATGTATTTCAGAATACATAAAATTATAACCCATTTAATGCCAATATTAAAAGAAAATAATAAATAATATTAAAATTAATGTATTTGTATTTTATTTATCGGATAAAGTATATATATTTGCAACTCAGAATTGTAAACTAATGTAAATTATTGATAATTAAAGATTTTAAAAATGACGAAAGCAGATATTGTAAACGAAATTTCAAAAAACACTGGAATAGAAAAAATAACTGTTCAAAAATCAGTTGAAGCTTTAATGGAAGCAATTAAAAATTCTCTTGTAAATAATAAGAATGTTTACTTAAGAGGATTTGGTAGTTTCATAGTAAAAAGAAGAGCTAAAAAAACTGCGAGGAATATCTCTAAAAACACTACTATTATTATTCCTGAACACTTTATTCCTGCATTTAAGCCGGCTAAATCATTTGTTAACAAGGTAAAATCTAACGTAAAATAATTCTCAACAACACGTATCGAGATGCCGAGTGGAAAGAAGCGTAAGAGACATAAAATGGCAACGCATAAACGTAAAAAACGTTTAAGAAAAAACAGGCATAAGAAGAAGAAATAATTATTTTTTTAATAGATAATTTAGTTTGCTTTAATAAACCTAAAGTCGTATAAGAATGCTTTAGGTTTATTGTGTTTACATATATACTCTTCTGTCAGCATTAAACTCTAATTTGATGGAGTAGTGAATAAAGAGCTTATTATTAATGTTACTTCCTCTGATATAAATATTGCCCTGTTAGAAGATAAAAAACTTATTGAGCTAAATAAAGAGAAAAGTAATATTCAGTTTTCAGTTGGTGATATTTATTTAGGTAAAATAAAGAAATTAATGCCTGGCTTAAACGCGGCATTTGTTAATATAGGTTATGAAAGAGATGCTTTTCTCCATTATCACGACCTGGGACCACAATTCAAGTCACTTCATAATTATCTAAATGCAGCTATTAAGCGTAAAGGCACACTTCCTTCCATGCAGAATTTCAAGCGTTATGGTGACATCAACAAAAACGGAAAAATAACTAAGGTATTGTCAGTCGGACAACCAGTTGTAACTCAAATTACTAAAGAACCGATTTCGACAAAAGGCCCGCGATTAACATCAGAGATTTCAATTGCCGGAAGAAATATTGTTATCATGCCATTTAACGATAAGGTATCAGTATCGCAGAAAATATCTTCAATGGAAGAAAAAAACAGGCTAAAAACTTTATTACAAAGTATTAAACCAAATAATTATGGAGTTATAATCAGAACTGTTGCCGAGGGGAAAAAAGTCAAGGATCTTGATAATGAACTCAGACACCTGGTCAATAAATGGGAGCTTTCCTTTGATGATCTTAAAGGATTAAAACCGCCGCACATGCTAATGAGTGAATTAAAGAGAACATCGGCAATTTTAAGGGATATACTGAATGTTACCTTCAATAATATACATGTAAATGATGAAAGGATTTACCATGAAATAACAGATTATATCAGCACTATTGCTCCTGAGAAAGAAAAAATAGTAAAACTGTACAAAAGCAGTATTCCAATATTTGAACATTTCGGAGTTGAAAAACAGATTAAATCTTCATTTGGAAAAACTGTTTCATTTAAGAACGGGGCATATATAATTATTGAACATACAGAAGCATTACATGTAATCGATGTTAATAGCGGAAACAGGGCAAAAACTGCAGCTGATCAGGAAACAAATGCATTGGATGTTAACGTTGCCGCTGCTAGCGAAATAGCTCGTCAACTGAGACTAAGGGATATGGGCGGCATAATTGTTATTGATTTTATTGATATGCAATCCAGTAAGAATAAGCAAATCGTTAATGAAAAAATGAAAGAATTTATGTCAGCTGACCGTGCAAAACACACAATCCTCCCCTTAAGTAAATTCGGATTAATGCAAATAACAAGACAGAGAGTAAGACCAGAAATGCATATCAGTACTACCGAGATTTGTCCGGCATGTAAGGGGACAGGTGAAATATCGCCAAGTATTCTTTTTGTTGATAACATTAAAAACCGAATATTTTTTATTTTGCAGGATAGTAAACATAAAAAGCTTGCTATAAAAGTCCATCCTTATATTGCCGCATATATAAATAAAGGAATATGGCCAATCCGTTTAAGATGGCGATTTCAATTCAAATGTAAATTCAAGATTATACCTGTCTCCTCATATTATTTTTTAGAATACCAAATCTTTGATGAGTTTGGTGAAGAAATATCACTTTAACAGAATTTAAAACTTATATAAAAGTTAGTTGTTAAATATTTTAAATAACTATCTAATTCTGTTGATTTTCATAAAGGTGTTATTTTATTAAATTTGTTTGCTTTGAGATAACTAAAGTAGAAGTTTTATGAAGAAATATATTATAATATTAACCGGACTCGTTTTTCTTATTAATAATAACAGTATTTCACAAGTATTTGATCCAGTAAAATGGACCTTTGAATCAAAAGAAATTAATAACAAAAAAGTAGATTTGATTTTTGAAGCCACCATTGATCCGGGCTGGCATTTATATGGATTAAATATTCCTGAAAATGGACCTATAGCAACATCAATAATATTTACAGACACTGCCGGATATGAAATAACAGGTAAGGCCGTTTCAGTTACTAATCCTGAGATCAAGTACGATCCCATTTTTGGAATAGACCTGGAATTATTCAGTGACAAAGCAACATTTAAGCAGCAGATAGAAAAAATAACAAAAGAAGATCTGACAATAACAGGTTACGTTGAATTCATGTCATGCGATGATCAGAGGTGCCTTCCTCCTAAGGAAGTAGAATTTGAATTTTCTCTGAAAGCTGCAAAAGCCGATTCATTGAATAAATCTATTATCGGAATCCTTATAATTTCAATACTAGCTGGATTAGGTGCCCTGCTTACACCCTGTGTTTACCCTATGATTCCTCTGACAGTTTCCTTTTTTATGAGAGGACAAAAATCGAGGATAAAGGCTATTTCAGAAGCCATTGTGTTTGGAATCTCGATAATCTTTATTTACACTATCATAGGAATAATTGTGGCTTTGCTTAAAAATCCTAATGCAGTAAATTCACTGAATACTCACTGGATTCCAAATATGTTATTTTTCACGGTCTTTATTATACTATCTGTTTCATTTTTTGGCGCTTTTGAAATTATTTTACCTGGCAAACTGACTGGCAGTATTGATAAACAGGCAGACAAAGGCGGATATATTGGGGCTTTCTTTATGGCTCTGGCAATGACTGTACTGTCATTCTCATGTACCGGACCTATTGTTGCATCATTATTAATAAAAGCTTCACAAGGTGAAGTACTGGAACCGATTGTTGGTATGTTTGGATTCTCATTTATTTTTGCTGTTCCGTTTACCCTGCTTGCAATATTTCCATCCTGGCTTAAAAACTTACCCAAATCAGGGGGCTGGCTAAATTCCGTTAAGGTTTCCCTGGCATTTATTATGCTGGCTTTTGCTTTCTATTTTATTGGAAGAATAGAGCAAACTTATCACCTCAAATTATTAGGCAGGGATCTTTTTATTGCAATATGGATTGTGATATTCACTTTATTAGGATTTTATCTGTTGGGGAAAATAAAGTTTTCACATGATAGTGAGGTTAAGAATATCAGCATACCCCGACTTTTTTTGTCTATAATATCTTTCTCTTTTGTAGTTTACCTGGTACCGGGATTATTCGGAGCAGAGCTGAGAGGAATCTCAGTACTTCTTCCTCCCAGAGAAGTACAGAAGTTTGAAATTACAAAAACCAAATCATTGAACCAGGAATCGGTAATGATAACGGAAACAAAACCTGAGAATTCATTATGTGTAACACCCAAGTATTCTGACTTTTTGCATCCGCCACACGGATTAGAGGGATATTTTGTGTACGAGGAAGCTCTTTCCTGTGCAAAACAACAAAATAAACCTCTTTTTATTGATTTTGCAGGACATTCCTGCTCCAATTGTAAAAAAATGTATAATAAAGTATGGTCAGATCCCGAAGTGCTCAATATATTAAAAAACGATTTTGTTATAGTTGCTCTTTATGTTGACGACAAAACAAAATTACCTCAGGATGAATGGATTACTTCTTCCTATGATGGAAAAGTAAAAAAGACTATTGGAAAGAAAAATGCAGATTTTCAGGTATCCAGATTTAAAACCAATGCTTTACCACTTTATGCTATTGTTGATCATAAAGGGAATATTTTAACAAAAGAACTCTATACTTATAATAAAAGTGTCAATAAATTCATTAAATGGCTTGAAAAAGCTAAAGAAAATTTTAATAATTGATCCGGGTTTTTCTCTTTAAATTAAAATTTGCCGAATTTAAAGTTAACGCCAAAAGAAAATCCGTTAAGGACATCTTTATCAGTATTCAACAATTCAATTTCAGAAGTATATCTGTAATATGCTCCCATTGAAAATCTGAAAAACCGTGTTAAATTCATTTCCATTTCTATACCCGGTTCAACAACCAGAAAAGTTTCAGAATCCTCAACAAAATAGTCATTTTCCCATTCTCTGACTTCCACACTGGTGTATGCTACTCCACCAATACCAATTAATACCGGAACAGATATATGAACCGGAAATTTCGGAAATATTATTGGTTCAAAAAACATACCGCCATATCCTCCGGCCAGACTAACATTTCTATCCAGAGTGTTATCAAGATGTGAGTCATTGATAAACCCTGTTCCGGCTATGCCTAAAGTAAAAATATGACCCATTATGAGTCCGCCCCGGGCTCCGAACACAAAGGCGTCTTTTGCATCTATTTGTGAATAAAGGACTGATAATCCTCCATATCCACCTATGTCATCGCTTTTTTCAATTAAAGTCCTTATTTCATCATCTTTTCTTTTCCTGGTAGACTCATCTTCCAGGACCTGTGAAAATGAATATATGCTAACAGTCAATAATGATAATATAAATACTATTCTTTTCATTTTTTTAAATATTTAAAATTCTACTAAAATCTAAACTTAAGAGTTATAGCCGTATCATCTAAAAATATATAAAAGAACCGGCTGGTTGAAAACTCAAAAAAAGGTTTTATATCAATACCCAAAATAACCGGGAATTCCCTGATATGATATTCCAAACCCAAATACCCGTCTAATCCGAAAACCGGTGAAAATCTCCATTCTTCAAGTTTATATGACTTATTTAAGATCTTAAATCTGTTTGTATAATATAATCCAATATGGGCACCATAACCATAGCCAAAATTCAGGTTATCAGTTATCTCATAGAATGCCGGTCTGAAATACTGTTTCAAAGCTGCAAGACGCAAACCGCGCCTGGTGTAGTTAACAATAGCTTCAACAGCACTCTCTTCATCAATATATTGCCTGTAGGTAAAGCCTGTAGCTGTACCTGCTCTAAGTCCGGCACTCCTGGTATAATTTTGAGAATATATATAAGGGCATAATAAAATGATTCCGAGTATGGTAAAATACTTCATAGGGTTTATCGTTTTTACATTTTACAACAATTATTACCTCCTTCTGACATCACCTGAACCGTCAATACGTTCTCTAATAACCGGATTACCTTCATAATATACTATTCCGCTACCATCTATATAAACATCAAGTATATCCCATACAAAAACGTAGACATCACCAGAACCATATATATCCACATAACATTCCTCTGATTCAAAATCAAACGCCCTGATTCTTCCTGAGCCATCAATTTTTAAGTATGATGTGAAACAGGAACCAACCAGCCTTATTTCTCCGGAACCGTCAATGTCGGCATTAAGTTCGTCACAATCAACATCAACATATATATAACCTGAACCATCCAGTCTTATATCCAGATCTGGGATATTAAAATAACTACAGTCAATATTGCCTGATCCTTCGAGATTTAAATGATCAAGTACCGGAGTATTGACCGTAATAACAATAGGATGCCACGAATCAAGGCATCGCCTGCTGCTTGTGCCAATTTCAAGGGTATTTCCTTTTGTATATGTTGTGATAAATCTTAAAAGATTTTCATCACCCTCAACTGTAACACTTGTTACTGTATCATAATTCACATAAACATCGAAACTGCCGTCCAGTTCAATCCCTGAAAAATAACCTGTCGGCCTTTCCTCAATGGCAAATATATTGTTGCCCTCAATACAATTAAATCTCTCGCATGAGTTAAGTACTATAACTACTAATACAGCCAGAGAAATTATTGTGTATCTGTAAATTTTCATGGTTGTAGATTTTTATATTTAATGACAAAAAAAATTATTTTAAGTTGCAAATTACTAAATACTACTTATGAACAATATTAACTATACATTTCTTAGGTGCATTTATCTTAACCTTGGATAAGGGACTTCCATATCCTATTTTACCGTATGTCGACATTAATCTCTCATTTTCATTCAAAACTTTCTCCTCAGTTTTTGCCAGTTGTAACGGATAATTCAAAATTACATCCTGATTGTGTGTAATATCAATTACATATGCCGACCCCTTTTCAAAAATAAGATCAAGATCCGTATATTCCGAATTTATATTAATAAAAGAAAAATATCTGTTAATAATCCCTACTGAAAAATCACCATATTTAAAACTATAATTCAGCTCATTATTTAGCTTATAAACAGTAAAATCAGAGAAATAACTATCACCATATAAATCATTTATTGATTGTATATATAATTTGTCTCTCCTGGAATTCAGCTTGAGAAAGTCAGCTTTATCAATATTAATTTTTGAGGACCGGCTGTCTATATTGAGCTTGTTAGCATCTTTTATATGAAAATCAGAATATGAAACAGTTATATTTCCATCACGGATCGAATTAATAACACCGTCACCCGAGCTTATACTGATCACAGAGTTTCCATTCAGATTATTTGCTTTTAAATCACCATTTGATAGAATGATATTAACATTTCCATCGAGGTCGTCGGTATATATATCGCCGAATTTATTCTCAACCTTAAAGTTGGCATATTTAGGCAGAAATACCAGGTAGTCAATAGTAACCTGATTTTCAGATGATATAATAGTTCCTGCAATGTCGATAATATCTGTAAATACTCCTCCTGATTTTTTCCCCAGCATTGTTTTGGCAACAACGTAGTAATCAGTACCAGTAAAATCAAAACTTATATTTTCTTTTAGCTTTCTTAGCTTTGTCTCATTATTTGTTTTTATTCTCAGATTAACTTTAAATTTCACAGAGTCAGTCTCCCAGGTAACGATATGCACCTTACCATATTTATTATAAATATCAATGGTTGTGTTACTGTTTATTTTATAAGACTTGGATACTTTCTTGGTATAAAGCTGTGCTTTTGTTGCCGTTACAAAAAACAAGGCAGCCAGTAATAAAAAAACTGTTTTTTTATAATTCATAACAATTATATTTTTTATCGCTCTCATCTTTATCCGGTTTAATCTCTGATAATAATTCTTCCAAAATAGAAATCCGTAATCTATAATTTTGAATCATTGCATCAATTACTTCCTGATTCGCTATATTATCCTTCAAATCATTTTTAAGCTCAGCATAAAGGCTGTCCAGTTGATTCAGATCATATATTAATTCTTCTTCCAATGCAGGACAGGCAGATAGAATAGGCTTTATTTCATTAAGTTTTTCGTTAAGCAGACCCGAATAATAGTTCTCTGCCTCTTTAAGCTCAGGGATTTCAACCTCTTTATCCTTGACCAGTGTAATCCTGGGAAATCCTTCATCAATGAACCTGTTAATCATATATGATATTATAAATATTAATAGTACGGCAGCCACCCTGCTTATAACCAATCTCAAGTTTATTGATTTTCCTGATCTAATGTTAGATTTTATCTTATCCCATATTCTTGAGTCTGGCTCATAAAAATCAAATTCTTCACGATTTTTTAAGACAAATTTTTCGAGTTTATCTTTCATGACCTGGATTTTATTAATATTTCTTTAATTTTTTGCTTTGCCCTTGAATATTGTGATTTTGATGTTGACTCTGAAACACCCATTATTTGTGCAATCTCCGAATGATCATACCCCTCCAGTAAATAAAGGGAGAAGATTACTCGATACCCTTGCGGTAACTTATCCATCGCATTTTGCACATCTCTAACCTTTAGAGAAAGCGTATCAAGAATATCTTCTCCTTCATTTATGCCATCATTATCCGGCAAGTTATCTGTTAATACCAGCTCAGCTTTTTTTCGCTTTAGCGAATTGATGCATTTGTTAATGACAATACGTTTTAACCAGACACCAAATGCTGATTCATACCTGAATGTATCGAGTTTTAAAAATGCCTCGGTAAATGATTCCTGTAACATATCTTCAGCCTCTTCCCTATTATTCATTATTCTATAACATATATTGTACATTGCCTTGGCATATAATTTATAGAGCTGATATTGGGCCTTTGAGTTCCCTGCTTTGCTCAACTCAATTATCTCCTTGTGTATGTTGTGATAAGCTACCGCCAATTTTCACTCAAATTATATCAAGAGAGTGCCTTAAATTATAACTATTTACTTTTTTATGCCCTTTATAATGACAATAAACTTAAAATAGGGTTGCATAAACTATGTTAAAAGATATAAATATTTGAAGTTATTTCAAAATGGGTAGGGAACAGCGCCCTTTGCAGGGCGCTGTTCCCTTTTTTTAAATAATTGGCATGAAGATTGGTGGATATTATGTTTTAATATTAACAATAAACTAAATTTGAAAATATTTAATATCAACATTAAATTATATTATTTTATATGACTGTAAATAAAGAATTAAAATTATTACCGCTCATAGCTTTAGCACTTATCTGTTATATCAACAATGTATTCAGCCAGATTGACACCAGCAGGGTAAGCATTAAAACAGGTGATAAACATTTTGCTGACCGCAGTACAGAGTACCAGAAAATTATCGGATATGATGAAACAGGCTTTTATGTACTCAGGAAAGAATTCAGGTTTGTGCTTGAGCATTATGATAACAATCTTAATCTGACAAAAGCAGTTTATCCGAAATTATTTAAGGGATTAACCACATTTGAACTGGAATATGCCATTCTTTTCCATGGAAAATTATATTTATTTACAACCACCCAATATCTTAAGAAGAAAGTACTGCATGTAGAAACTATTAATAAAAGTACCCTGGAACAAAATGATGACAGGCAGGTGTTTGCTGAGTTTCCTAATTTCGCAGGGAACTGGGCTGATATGCATTTTATGCTTTCAGAAAGAGAGAAAAAGCTTCTTGTCTGTGGCCAGATTCTTGCTTTCTGGAAAAGATCAATAGTGCAGGAAATGTTCGTCCTTGAGAAGGATCTTTCAGTTGACTGGCATATCAGGAAAACATTATTCTTTGATCACAGAATGCCGTCAGAAAGAAAATTCTTTATAGATGATACGGGGAATGTATATTTACTTGGACAAACTTACCAGGTAGGCTTGTTTAACTTCCAGCTTGATCAAAAGAATCAGTTTGTTATTATAGGATATACTAATAAAGGAAATGATGTTGATAAGTACTATATTAAACTTACAGGTAAATTCATCAGGGAATTATTAATGGAAAGCGGAAATGATAACAATCTTTTTTGTGCCGGTTTATATTCTGAAAGGGCAAGATATGGGGTATCAGGCGCTATATGCTTTACTGTAGATAATAATATTAAGAAAATTACCGGTCAGAATTTTGTGCATCTTGATCCGGAAGCAGATAAAAACATTTTAATGCCGGGTGATGAATCAAAACAAATTCTTGTAAGCCATAAGGCAAATTATCTTAAAGTCAGAAAAAACGGCAATTTTATTTTTACTGTTGAACAGCAGTTAAACCAGAACTATGATAATTTTAATGAAATTCTCTTGTTTTGTTTCAGACCCAACGGGACAGTTGCATGGAGGCAGACTATTAATAAAAAACAAACATATAATGATCTGGAAGATGACAACTTTTGTTCCTATGCCTTATTTGCCCCTTTGGATGAAAATACTATTGAAATATTATATAATGACAATGCAAAGAATTATTTATTAAAAGAGAATAATAAACTGCGCACTTTCCACCCGTCAGCAAAATCTTTTCTTGTACAGGTGGAAATCGATGAGTATGGTCTGGCTAGTATACATCCTGTCATGTACCGCAAAAGAAAAAGAGACCCTGTTCCGTTAGTTCTTGAATTTTACGATACAAAGACAAACAGTGTTATTATCTTAAATAAGAGACACATCAAATACAAATACAGTAAGCTGAGTTTTTGAACCGTGCAAAGTGCTTCAAATCCTAATTCCCATAACCATAATATCATCTATCTGGTCATAATTTCCTTTCCAGGTGAAAAAGGTATTATCAAGTATTTCTCTTTGTTCATTTACAGGTTTATGATGAATCTCCAGCAGTAGTTCCCTGAATCGTCGAAATCCAAACTTTTTCCTGGTCTCACCTCCAAACTGATCCATATATCCGTCCGAGAAAATATACAACATATCGTCCTTGAACAGTTGAATTTTATGATTGCGAAAAGGCTTGTTATATCTGGCTGAAATCCCTATAGGCATTTTATCTGCCTTTACCTCCTGCAATTTTTTATTTCTTATTAAATATAAAGGATTATGTGCTCCTGAAAACTGAAGCATATTCGATTTCAAATCAATAATAATCAGCGCAATATCCATACCATCCTTTGCTTCATCTTCTCTGCCGGTCTGATGTAATGAATTCATAACATTGGTCCTCAATTGTTCCAGTATTTCATGAGATTTGGCAGTATCACTCTTATTCACTATCTCATTCAGAAATGCAATACCAAGCATACTCATAAATGCTCCCGGCACCCCGTGTCCTGTACAGTCAGCTACTGCAATTATGCTCTCCTTTTTCCTCTGTGTTGTCCAGTAATAGTCCCCGCTGACAATGTCTCTGGGTTTATTCAGAATAAAATGCTGTGGTAATATCCGGGTAACAAATTCTTCAGGCGGTAGAACTGCTTTCTGAATCCTGCTTGCATATCTGATACTATCTGTTATTTGCTGTTTCTGGAGCGAAATAAGCCTGTTCTTTTCAATTAATTCAATATTTGCTTTTTTCTTTTGAATATACTGTCTGTAGATCATAAAAGAAAATACTACCAAAGCAATTAATCCTATAAACCCTAAGATTATAACAAGTTGCTGTCGTTTTGTCTTTTCTTTAACATTTGTTAACTCAAGATTCTTAATTTCTATTTCTTTTTGCCTCCTTACAGCTTCATATTCAGCTAAAAGTTTCTGCTTTTGTATCTGTCTTCTCAGTGATGCGATTAAAGCTCTCTTGTCTTCTTCTCTCTCTTTTGAAACACCTTCAAATATTTGTATTTTATCATCACTTATAGTATGTTTTGCTTCAGCAAAGAGTTTTTGATAATCATAGGCTTTCTTATAATCGTTCAGCAGGGAATAAACTTCTGAGAATGCCCTGTTGTTTCTTGCAGTAACTTCCGTATAACTGATTTCATCAGCAAGATCACTACTCCGCCTGTAGTATTCAAGGGCCTGATTATAGTCTTTTAATCCTTTATAGGCATTTCCAATATTATGTAAGGAAACGGCAATACCCTCTTTATAATCTATACCCTGTTTAATCTCAATTGACTGTTTATAATAGTCTATAGCTTTTCTAAACTTGTTCCTGCCATAGTTAATATTTCCAATATTATTGAGTGCTATTGAAATTTGTTTATTGTCTCCAATTTTCTTTGTAACATCAAGTGACTGTTCATAATAATTTTTTGCATCATCAAACTTACCTAAATTGTAATATACACTACCTATGTTATTTAATGTAGCTGCAATATTTTCTTCTCTGTTAAGATCCTTATCAATCTCGAGTGATTTCTGATAACTTTCAATAGCCTTTTCCAGATTGTTTTGCTCAAGGTGTATTTTTCCTATTTTATCATGTATTATTGATTCTTCTTCCTTTTCTTCCAGATTATGGACAATATTAAGTGACTGCTCATAAAAATCAACGGCTTTCTCAAACTGGTATGTATTCTCATAAACCTGCCCGATGTTATCCAGTATTACTGCTGAGATCTTTTTATTTCCCAGCTCCTCGTTTATTTTAAATGATTCTTTATAATTATCTACTGCTGTTTCATATTTTCCTGAATCATAAAAAGCTACAGCAATATCGTTTAGTACTATTGAAGCCCCTCCACGATCTCCTGTTTCTTTTTTCAGATCAAGTGATTTATTATAGTATTCTATTGCTCTCCCAAGCTCATTATTATTATGATATGTATTCCCAATTTCACTTAATACTTCACTTGCCCCGGTTTTATCACCAGCCTCCTCTTTTTCTTTTAATGTCTTTAAATATTTGTTTATTTTTTCTTTATTTTCTTCCCTGATACTGTCAGAATCCATGATAACCGGACCTTCCTTTATTCGTATGGCTGACAATTGTTCTTTTTCTTCTTTTAATGAAGCCAGTATTGCATTAATTTCCCCTATTCTTCGTTCAGGATATTTTTCATCTGGTTTTAATGCTGAACATCTTTTAAGCAACCTCTTAGCTTCCTCATATTTCTCCTGTGCGAGCAGATTTTTAGCTTTTTTTATTAAGTTGCTATATTCTTCGTCTCTGGCCTGCTCTTTTTCTTTCCGGTCTTCTTCAGGCTCTTCTGTCGTTGCCCTGGCCATTAATTCATTTATCTCAGATATCTTATTCTTAGGGTAATTTTCATCAGGTTTAACTTCCAGTGCCCGCTTGTATATTTTCATAGCATTATTGAAGTCTCTTTCTTTAAAGTAACCATCAGCACTTTTTACAAATTTGCTGTACTCTTCATATCTTGCCAGTTCTTTCTCTTTTTCTTTTAGTTCCTCAGCTTCCTTCCTTGCCTGTTCTATCTGCTTATCAATTTTATCAATCATGCTTTTCGGATAGTAAATATCTGATTTTATTGTCAGAGCTTTCTTGTAAGCATTTTTAGCAGCGGTTAAATTATCAGCCTTATATAAATTATCAGCCAGACTGACTTGTTGTTCATATTTATTATCGATTTCATCAATTTTTGTTTTCGGATATTGCTCATTAGGAAAAATACCAAGTGCTTTTTTAAAATTCAGGGCTGCTTTCCCGAAATCTCCCAGGTTCAAATAATCATCTGCTAAAGAGATTAGCTTGTCGTAAGCCTGCTTCTTCCTGACAAAAACCTGTGTATAAATAGAATCAATATCATTAATTTTATTCTCCGGGTATAGTTCATCAGGTTTATATATTGAAGCTTTTCTATATAATATGGCTGCCAGTTTATAGTTTTCATTGCTATAATAATAATCCGCCTTTTCTATTGATTTTTGATAGTTTTCTTCTATTAACGCTTCTACTTTTATTAACTTGTTTATATTTTTAATCTGTGTTTTTGGATATGATTCATTTGGAGAATACTCTGACGCATTTTCATATGCTATCCATGCATCTTCATAATTTGACTTGCCAAGAAGGCTATCGGCGGTATTTATTAGTCTTTTATACTCCTTTTGCTTTAATACTGATAATTGATTTACTATTTTTTCAATCTCGCTGTTAACCTGATTTTCGACTTCTTTAACAGAATTAAATAACCAGCTGTTCCTGTCGAATACATATTTTTTTACTGGTTGATTAAAAACAGAGGTATTTAATCCGGGGACTATCTCAATCATGGGTATTTGCAGATCAAAAAATCCTTCGGTAACTCCTCCTGCCCTGATAATATCTTCATCAATTTTAGTCGAAATAATTATCTTCTTGGTGATAAAGCCTTCTTTGGAAACCTCAACAATATAGTCTTCACCGTAATTGACAGAAAAATCGAACCTCCCGTTTCTTCCGGTTATCACCTGTGACTCTATTTTTGAATGCAGGAGAACATTTATTACTGCTCCATTCACTGCTTTGCCGTCATGTGTAACTATACCCTGAATATTTAATTGAAGAGTGTCACTATTATATGAACCGGTGACCAGAAAAATAAATAAAAGAAGAAACCTTAAGATAAAAGTATTCAGCTTCATTATAATTTATATTCAATACATTTATCGTTTAAAGTCGGCGAGAATGTAATTTACAACGTTTCTAACAAAATCTCAAATTAAAATTGTTAATATCTAATTAAAAATAATCTTTTGGGTAAATATTCTTTTATCATATATAATAACAATAAAATAAATTCCGGGTGCCAAAGCATCAGTATGAAAATAATATTGGTTATTGTCCGACTTATACAGTTTGAATGTTGAAATAAGTCTGCCCTGCAAATCGGCCAGGTAGATTTGCTTAACATTATCAACTCCAATACTAATATTTACTATCTTGCCGGCAGGGTTTTGAAATATCTTAATATCCGGTGATGATCTGTCATTTACAAATGCAGAAAAATAATCATATCCGCAACTTTTAAGCTTACCGGAAGTTGCCTGTCTTGTATAGCTTAACTTCTCATATAATGAATCTCCGGGACACAGTGTACTGCATCCGTCTCTATGCCCTGCAATAACATGTAAATCAGGATTTAAAGGATGGGCGCTGGTTCCAAAAGGATTTAATGAATCTTTAGCGACTTTCCAGGTTATTAAATTTATAAGTGCATCAAGTGATTCCCGGGTCGGGAAGATATCCATGTAATTTCCCAGTATACAAATACCCATGGTACCTGTATTACTGCTGCAGAAATGGGCTCCCATTACATTATCCTGTTCATAAATATCCGGATCCCTGCCTTTGTATATGGTTCCATCCTGGGCAATTACATAATTATAGCCAATATCAGACCATCCGTTAACCTGGGTATGGCTTAAATATATATTTCTTATAACGTTTGTATAATCAGTAAGATCATTAGATGTGGCTGAGTGATGAATAATAATATTCTTAACCTTATGAACAATACGCTGATAGTCAGGTTCAGGTAAGTTTTCACGCCATACCTGCTGGTCAATCATTTCGGGCTCCGAACAGTCTGCATCTTTTTTTTTTTCGCCTTTCCTTTCTTAAATCCTTTTTTGTTGGAGAAGCGTTAATAAAATAGAACTCAGCTTCCTTTTTGATATTTCCCGGCCAGAAATGAAATTCTGACAATTTATTCCTGAATACAATAAGATTACTTGTTAATAATCCTGTTGTGTCCATGACATGGTTATCTGTCATCAGATAAACAGTATCATTTTCAGCAATGATATAGGAATCTTTAAAACTGCCTGAAGTATCAATTTTAACTACAAGTCCGGTCATAGGGAATTCTGGAGATATTAAAAATAAACTATCTGATGTTGCCTTGATTTCATTTATATAGGGTATTTCCAGTGTCATTTTCTTTACATACTGACCAAATCCTTTTGCCGACAGGAAAAGTATTATTAATAAACCGATAAGTCTAGGTCTGTTCATTTAAATGTATATCCGAATATATTAACTTATTATATTTTAGAATATTATAAATCCCTGCCAGCCAGTCCAGAATATTCTGGCATTTACAGCTAAGATAGCAATTTAAGTTTAAGGATAAATACAATTAGCAGGATTGTTCCATAATATCATATACTGTGCTCCCCTGGCAATATCATAAGTCTTGGTATACGAATATGCCCGGGTTGCTTTAAAATATATACTACCTGTTCTGCAATGTCTTCCGGCTGCAATGGTTTACTGATATTAAACATCTTTGAAGGATGTACTTCCCATCCATTATGCAGCTCTGTCATAACCAGGCCAGGTTCAATACACGATACAATGACTTTTGTTCCTGCAAGTTCCATACGTAACGCTTCAGACAAGGCTTCAATGGCATACTTGGTGCCTGCATACGCACCTGTCGTTGGCCTTGCCTTTGTCCCAAGTACACTCGATATGTTTATAAGATGACCATTATTTTTCGTTTTGAAATATTTCAAAAAAGTATAGGAAATCCTGAATGTAGCCTCAACATTTATCCTTACCATTTGTGAGACCTTCTCAATATTTATCGTCTCAACTGTTCCCTTTGTAATAATGCCGGCATTATTCACAATTATATCACACCTGCCATAGTGTTTTATTGCCGTATCCAGCAACAGGCCAGGAAAATCCGGTTCTGTTATATCACCGGCTACCGGGATTGCACCGGTATTTTCCGAGAGTACATTGAGTTCTTTTTTTCTTCTTGCTGTTACTATTGATTTTATACCTTCCTTCGAAAATCTCTCAGCAACTGCTTTACCAATACCACTGCTTGCCCCTGTGATTACGGCTACTTTATCTTTTAATAACGAATTTTTCATTATCAAATATTTTAATCTTTATTTCCCGAGTCGTTTGTATTATTTGAAGATATTTTTTTTAGCTTTCTTATATAAAACTTCCTGTTTTTATATTCGGGCTCTATAAGTTTCCCCAGTTTAATCAGATTATCTATAACAGCCCACGATTTATTCGACTTCCTTAGAAGTTCATTAACTGCATCCTGTCTCATCGGATGAACAGCAGTAATACTCAGAATATCTTCCTCAATATTACCCGTACAGGCGAATGCATTTCCCTCATAACCTGTTAAACATTCAACATTATTTATCCTTCCCTTAAATATCTGGAAGCAATTGTTCACAGTTGATTCCTCAGGTGGCTCCACAGACTTTTCAGCAGGGGGTCTTAAAGGAATTGCCAGGTATGCAGTATCAGGTTTTAAATCAGCTATGAATTGAGCAAGTTTATTAATATTATAATGATCATCATTTACTTTATTTACAAGCATAGTCTCACTAATAAGCTTCCCGTCAAATATTTGTCTGAATAGTAATAATCCCTCGAGTATTGAATATAAATCAATAGCTTTATGCGGATGATTAATTTTTTTCCAAATCTCAGTATCAACAGCATCAATTTTAACCGAGACAAGATCTGCTTTAACTAAATCGAGCCTGACATCTTCATATGTCAAAAGAGAACTATTTGTAAAAACAGCTATTTTTATTCCCAATGATTTTAACCGGTCAATTTCTTTCCCAAGATTTATATCGAGTGTTGGTTCCCCGTCAGGTACAAAAGTTAAATAATCAATCTGCTCACCCTTATATTTGGCCTTTTCAACTTTATCTTTCACTGTATTAAAAATTTTTTCCACTGAATAAAACTCTTTCCTTGTAGATTTCATTTTTAAAGTCTTTCCCAGTTGGCAATAAATACAAGAATAAGAGCAAATCTTGAAAGGAATGTTGTTTATTCCTAAGCTTCTTCCCAGCCGGCGCGAAGGAATCGGACCAAATGCAATCATTTTCAGAATATTTATAAATAATTCATTAAAATTCATCACAAAATTATAAAAAAATTTGGATAATGAACGTATGTTCATTATATTTGTGAACCAATGCTCAAAATAAAATATGTCTCCAAGAAGAAAAAGATTCAGAAGAATAGGTTCTCCTCCCGTATTAAGAGGATTAAAGCCAATTGGAGTTCCTTTCGTCGAAACAGATGTGATTTCTGTATTATTTGATGAATATGAAGCACTAAGATTAATAGATTATGAAAATTTGTCCCATGAAGAAGCAGCAAATCTGATGAATGTTTCCAGACCAACATTTACACGTATTTATAATAGTTGCCTGAAAAAAATTGCACGGGGACTGGCTGAAGGAAAGTCAATAATAATTGAAGGCGGAGAAGTGGAATTTGACAGGCAATGGTACAGATGTAATGATTGTAATATAATATTTCACTATCCCAGGAACAAGAAACCTGTATGTACAAATTGCCGGTCAGAAAATACTGAACATATAAACAAAAGCATTTTAGACTGGAGAGAAAAAAAATTCAGTACTAAAAATGAAACAAAAATAAAAGAGTATTGTGTCTGTACCAATTGTGATTATAAGGAACCCCATGAACGTGGCGTTCCCTGTTTTACAAAAACATGCCCTTATTGTAATGTACCTTTAACAAGACAAGATTTTTAAAGATTAACAATTTATTCTTATATGTTTAACCTATAAATTAAATAATTATGGCAAGAGGCGACAAAACAGGCCCCGACGGACAAGGTCCTATGACGGGCAGAGGACTTGGTTATTGTGCCGGATATTCAACACCCGGGTATATGCACAATATACCAGGCAGAGGTATGCGACGAGGACTCGGTTTTGGTAGAGGATTAGGGTTGGGATTCCGTGGAGGAAGAGGACAAGAATATTACCCCTATTCCTTAAGACCATCACCATATTCAGTCCCCACAAAAGAAGAAGAGCTTTACATGCTCAAGGCTCAGGCTGAAAACCTTAAAAAAGGTCTGCAAGAAATACAAAAATGTATTTCTGAACTGGAAACTAAAGGAGGTAAGACTTAACAAAGTAACTGGTAATCATTAACCGGTAAACAATTTATTATTATTTTGTCTAACTATTAAAACAAACAACTATGCCAAAAAGAGATGGTACCGGCCCTGCCGGAAAAGGACCGCGAACAGGTAAAGGTAAGGGCAGGTGCAAAAAAGGAAAACAAACAGATAAGTATTACACTGAATCCCGACGAGGTAAAGGTACCGGACAGGGTGCCGGACAAGGAAGAGGTGCAGGACAGGGTGCAGGAACCGGACAGGGAATGGGTTCAGGAAAAGGAAGAGGTACCGGACAGGGTGCAGGAACCGGACAGGGAATGGGTTCAGGAAAAGGAAGAGGTACAGGAAAATATGAAGGTGACTGAAACAGGAAGGTTACAGATAAAAACAGATAAAACCTAAAAACATAGAAAATGAATAACCAAAAAGATCAGGGGAATAAATATCTTCCTGGGGTAAAGAATATTATTGCCATCGCCAGTGGTAAAGGTGGTGTAGGGAAATCAACGATAGCTTCAAATCTCGCCATAGCTATAGCAAAGCTAGGTCATAAAGTTGGAATAATTGATGCTGACATTTTTGGGCCATCCATACCAAAAATGCTCGGTGTTGAGGATGAAAGACCACAGGTTAAAAGGTTAGAGAATAAAGATATAATAGTACCTATTCAAAAGTATGAAATAAAAATATTATCAATTGGTCTATTTATATCAAGGTTTGATGCAACAGTCTGGAGGGGCCCTATGGCCTCAAAAGTATTGCAGCAATTAATCAGGGATACTGACTGGGGAGAATTAGATTATATGTTTTTTGACCTGCCCCCGGGAACAAGTGATATCCATCTCACACTGGTACAAACTGTGCCGGTTACCGGTGCTATTATTGTTAGTACACCACAGGATATTGCACTTGCTGATGCTATAAAAGGAATAAGTATGTTTAGAGGGGAAGCAATAAATGTGCCAATACTAGGGCTGGTTGAAAATATGTCCTGGTTTACCCCGGAAGAACTGCCTGATAAAAAGTATTATATATTCGGTAAAGATGGATGCAAAAAAATAGCTGAAAAATTTGATGTCCCAGTGCTGGGCCAAATCCCCATTGTACAGAGTATAAGAGAAGGAGGTGACTCCGGAGTGCCTCCTGTTATTAATAATGAAATAATCGGGAAGAGCTTTAAAGACCTGGCTTACAATGTTATTAAACGTGTCGAATACAGAAATAAGCATATGAAACCTACTAAAATAGTTGAAATAACAAAAAAATAAATAATATAATGAAGAAAATAGCGATCCCTGTTTCTAATGGTGCTTTAAGCCCTCATTTCGGCCACTGTGAAATATTTTATATTTATGAGGTTGAAAATAATAAAATTCTTAATGAGACCTTTTTATCTTCACCACCTCATGAACCTGGCCTTTTTCCCCAATGGCTGAGAGGACAAGGCGTCACGGATATTATAGCAGGAGGTATGGGGCACAGGGCAATTAACCTTTTTAATCATTATAATATTAATGTGTTTGTTGGTGCGCCACAGAAAGAACCAATTGAAATACTCAGAGAATTTATTGAAGGAACTCTTATATTAAGAGAGAATTATTGTGATCATTAATATTAATTTCAATTATGGATAACGAATGCAGGCTATGTTTAATGAAGTCCTTTGAAAGACTTTTAGAAGAAAAGGTTAACGACTATAATATCAAATGTGGGTTATATGAAGAGATCAATAAATATATTAATAGTGTTAATTCAGAGATTACAACACCTGAAATTGCAAGAGGAGTTTATAATATAATAAGCGAGACATTACAAATTTCCGATCTCAATGAAGATAGCAAACTAAAAAGTAATGATATTGTATTAAAACAATATGCTGACTTTAAAAATCTTATTTTCAATTCAGATAATCCTTTTAATGTAGCTTTAAGACTGTCGATTGCCGGGAATATTATGGATTTTGCGGCATGCCCTGAATTTTTTATAAATAGTGAGCAGTATCTTAATAATATTATAAATGAAGTACTTACAGCAGATTTCGCTATTGATGATTCACAGGAATTAGAAGACAGAATTAAATTTTCAAAAACATTATTGTTTCTTGGCGATAATGCCGGTGAAATTGTATTTGACAAACTTCTTATTGAGACCATTAACCATCCTAATGTTTATTATGCAGTGAGAGGTAAACCAGTTATTAATGATGTTACCGTTGATGACGCTAGTTATGTAGGTATAGATAAAATAGCTAAAGTAATCTCTAACGGATACGATGCTCCTTCAACAATAATCGAAAAAGCCTCAAAAGAATTTAAAAAAATTTATAATGATGCAGATCTGATAATTTCAAAAGGCCAGGGAAATTTAGAAGGGTTAATTAATAATACAAGGGATGATTTATATTTTCTGTTAATGGTAAAATGCGACGTAATAGCCAGACTACTGGTTGTAAAGAAGGGTGATTACATAGTAAAAAAGAATAATAGATAATACAAAGGGTTATGTTGAACTAAATAGAGAATATTTCGTATAACAATTTGATTAATAAAGCTTTCATTAAAATTAAAATTTACAGGCAGGGACACTGACTCAAATAGAATAAAACTTTAAAATACATATAATATGATACGATCCAGAGGGATATTGGCTAAAATCTGTATTTTATTAATCGTTTTATTAACAACCTCCTGTGTTGCTTCATCAAGGCATAAATATAAACAAAGAAGAAGGGGGCAACCCTGTGATTGTCCCATTTGGAGTAAAAGTGCAGCTGATACTAATAATAAGGATGTGATTCATTGTCGCTTAAGATAACTCAATTGCAGTAAAAACGAAATGAAAATGTTGTATTTAAAAGGAGGTTATCTCAGAGGCTGAAATCTCCGGCAAAATTTAATATTAATCCGAATTTTGCCGCCAGCTGTATCCCGTTAAAATATTGATATACAGGTATGTTTCCCATCAATGATATATTCCACCTCTCTTTTATAGTATAATTTATCTGCGGCATGATAAGTAGTGAATAGCCTCCGGTAGATTCAACAATCCGGTCATTTATATTATCCTTTCCCCTGAATTCATTTCTTAGCTGTAAAATGGTTGTCCAGTCACCCTTTATCCAGTTATACATCAAATGTTTTGAGAGGTAAGCAGAAACTGATAAAAAATTTCCATACTTATATCCGGCCTTATTTTTATAATTATACTCACCGCGTGCAACTAAAAAATATCTAATTCCCTTAAAAGAATTTTCTTTGACAATAAAAGCTTGTACTACATAACCCATAGCATGGGTTGAGGGCTGCAGTTCGTGAGGCACCTCAACACCATCAACTTTTTGCAATTCTCTGGAAAATGGTATTTTTATACCTGTGCTTCCTGACATAAAAAATCTTTTATCATAATTAGTAATTAAACTGAACTTGGGGGAAACAATAAAATTATTAAATCCATATCCTGTATTTGTGCTACTTTCCAGTTTATAGGTTTTATTTAAAAAATAACCTGTTTCAGCTTCCAAAGTAATTTTATTAAAAACTCCATATGCTATAATAGTACCTGCGTAATTATAGTCAGCCCTTTTTATAAGTGAATAATCTGATTTTTTATGGCCTTCAAAATATTCGTTACTGATGCCATAGTTATAAGATACAATAAGTCTGAGTGTATTCTTTTCCAGAACCAGCAAATTAGATATCCCGCCAACAGGATTAAGTGACGAAAAACATTGTGCCGTAAGATTATCATGAAATACGGAAATCAGGACTAAAAATATATAGCAATATCTCATTTCAGATTACTAGAATTATTACGGTCATAGATTCTGAATTATCACATTCATCTATTACCTTGCAAGTAACTTCAATTTCCCCGATAGCACATGGTGTAGCAATATATGTCACCTGGGAGCCTGAACCTTCTATTACTCCAAGTGTTTTTGTCCATTCGTATATTAGTCCGTCACCTTCGGCTTCAGCCGTTATTCCGGTTTCAGATCCTGATTCTATAGTATCATTCTCTGCCTCAAGACTAATAAAATTTATTGGAATACAATTATCTGGGGTTTTTGATTCTTTTTCGCAGGAAGCAAGCAAAACAAATAAAACAGAAAATTGTATCAACAACCCGGCTAACAATCTCATAATTATCAGTCATTTTTAATACACCTTACTGAAAAACCATATGTTTTTGGAAAAGTATTCCATCTGCCTACCCTGGAATCTAATCCATTCAGGCAGCGGCGCCATGCATTATCACCATACTCAGTTGAAGTCCACACATATTCATAGCGATCAAGCAACATATAAGATCCACTCGATGTTCGCCTTCCGGAAAGTCTGGCTTCATAACCGGAAGCTCCTCCTTCAATAAGTGATGTTCCAACCCCTTCCCCTCTCCAGATATTCACCATATCGGCTTCTTCCCGTGTCATACCCAGATATATCTCAAGTGTTTTCCATTCCTCGTCAGACGGTATGTGCCATCCATCCGGACAAATTCCCTGTGCCATTTCAATAACAGAACCATTCATCGCTACATCCCAGGTATACAGCCTGCCGTATTTATCTTCCAACTGGGGATTATCATCATAGCAATAACTATTTACAGGGGTACCTTCAGGATCTTTTGTTACCCTTAGATTTTTACCCATCCATTTTTGGCTACCTATCCTGACAATAGGATAGTTGTTGCCTTCAATATCAGTTACAGTATTGGGAGGGTCCGGCTGATTAACCATAATACTATCAGTGGCTGACGAGTCAATTGCATCGGTTACAGTAACCTTATATATTCCTGCAGTCAGACTGTCAATATCTTCTTCAATAGAACCATTGGACCAGTCATACTGATAAGGCAGAACTCCTCCCGATACCATTAAATCAATTGAGCCGTCGTTCTTACCATATGCTGAAACATCCTTTACCGTATAATCAAGCATTAGCAATTCAGGATCTGTATTCTTTTTTTCACAGTGTGTTAATAAAAGACTGCCAAAAACCAGAATATATATTCCCGATTTATAAATTGCAGACACAGGATTGAGAGTTTGTTTTCCTTTTAAGTTATTTATAGCTTGTAGTATACAAAAATAAAGAAAATCTTTAGCATATTGAACACAAGTTCGTTATTTTTGATGTTAATGTATTTAATAAGTCCCTGTAAAATATTCATTAATAAACAGATACAGAGATGCTCAAATAGTTATTCCAGGGCATGGTAATTACGGGGGAACAGAGCTCCTGACTCATACCTTAAATTTGATTAAACAATATACAGGTAATAAATAATTTCTTCCGGAAAGACTTTTAACGAATATTTCAATATAGAAACAAGAACCTCTTTTATAAGGGAAATTCAGTATCAAGAATAGCTTTGATTTGATCTTTTGTTTGAATACTGCTGGTAGCTTCAACAATTTTACCCTTTTTGTAATATAGTGTAAAAGGCAATCCCATAAAGCCTTTACATGCCGGTGACATAGTTATAATATAGGCATCAGGATTGTCAAAGTCCATGTCGGCAAATTTAACATGCAAATATTTTTTCTCAAGTATTTCCATAATCTTATATACAGGGGTACACATGGGGCCATTCGTCCACAGCATATCATTACATTACTGTTTTCTTTAATGAACTTCTCATATTCACTGACTGATTCTATATGTTTAAGATTTGTAAGCAGCATATTTATAAAGACTTTATGAAAGTTTTGAATATTACATAAAAAATATAAATGTTAGCTCTTACTTTTTAGCTTGCTGGCTGATTTCTTCAAATTGTCAAAATATATTGCAAAGGGTCTGTAAGCAAGGTGCGACCATTTTGAGAATGGCACTTCTATCATTAACATTGGTACAACAATCATTAAGTGAACTACATACATATAATATGTTAGTAGTACCGGTAATTGGCTAACCCTGAATATATGCATCAGGATTCCTGAAACAGCTGTCATTAATAATAGTGCCACAAAAGTCCAGTCAGTTATATGAGAATATTTAGTGTTTTCTCTGTCTTTTTTATACCGACGAATTATAAAATAAATAGTCCCAAAGATCAATCCGAAAGTGGCATAATAGCCTAATAATCTCTGGGGATGCCACCATGGATGAATTTTATCTGTCTGAAACCATCCCAAAAAACCAACTATCATTATAAATAATACCACATAACCGGACATAAGGAGCCAGTGCATTATCCAGTAGTTGTATTTCCCTTTAAGAATATTCTTCCAGAATACATTAACTTTTGTTTCGCAATCAGAGAACCTCCATTGAGAAGAAAAATGAAAAATAAGTGCCCAAAATTCAGTAAAATACAGTTTTAATGGTATTTTAATATTTTTGTCTTTTATAATGACTTTCAGATACATATTGAATATAAAGGAAATGAGTAATCCGGCGAGTAAAGCAGCCATTGTCCAGTCACCTATTTCAACTATCTGCCATGGTGCCAGTTCATTAAGCAAAACTTTATCAGTACTCGTAGGAATGCCATTCAATAATGCAAAAAGAAAAAATACAAGTCCTGCCAGCAAAAAGATCGCCCCGAATTCCCAGATTTTAGAAGTATAGAACTTTTTTGAAAGTCCGGTCCAGTCATATTTTGAAATAAGATAACGCCTCAATGACATCATTAGTTCTCCCGGATTTGCTTCACGCGGACATGTTGTACTGCATTCTCCGCAGTAATAACATAACCACGGATCTACGGAGATTTTTATTTTATCTTCCAGTCCCAATACACTTGCCCTTACCATTTTTCTCGGAAATGAATTGTCTTCGTCTGAAAGAGGGCATATTGCCGTGCAATTCCCACAATTATAACATGCATTAATATCGACCGCCCCAAATTTTGATAACTCTGTTGAAAATTCCGGATTTAGTTTGAACATTACTTATTATTTTAAATTATAAAAATAATACTCATCCTTATCGTCCATTTCACCGGGATTGATATACCCGTATTTTACCAGGGTCATGAGATTGTAAGTAACCACAGGTAAAGGAAGATTTAAATCTTTGGCAATCTGAGGTATATTTTTTTGTTCTGTTTCAAGTGTTTTTAAAATACTTTTCCAGACTTCTGGTAATTCTTTCATTTTCTCATCGGATTTTTCTGTGATAGCCTCTTCACCTGATGGTTGGGCCTCTTCTTCCTTCTTTTCTTTCATAACTATCTCTTTAGTCATCATATCAATCATTGATTCTATTTCTTTATTTGTGTAACACGCGAGATCAATAGCATCAACAGGACAAACCGACACACACATACCACCACCTTTACATACAACCTGGTTTACAGTTGCTATCGTTTTCCCTTTATATTCTGTCTTAACAATGGCATCATAGTCACATACCTCTGAGCACTTGTTGCACCATTCACAGACATTTTCATTAATTTTTGCGACTATAGGTTCAAGTTCTATTTCTCCTTTACTTAATAAAGAATGAGCTTTAGCAGATGCTGAAAGAGAAGATTTTACTGATTCGGTTATATTTTTCGGACCCTGGCAGGTCCCGGCAATATATATTCCATCAATAACAGTTTCAACAGGTCTCAGCTTCGGATGTACTTCATTAAAAAAATTATCACGTCCAATAGGTGCCTTTACAATACTTGCAATCTTTTCATTATCTTTTCCAGGGACCATACCCGTAACAAGTACAATTAAGTCAGTATCCATCTCAATCTCTTCCCTTTCAGAAAGTATGTCTTTGATTTTTACAGTAGTATATTCACCGTTTCTTTCAACAATTGGCGGTTCTTCTGCATCAAATTTAAGGAATATATCACCTTGTTTGGATGCTTCATCATATAACTCTTCCTGTTTACCATATGTTCTAATATCTCTGAATAAATGAAAACTTTTTATATCCTGATATTTCTTATTAATAATAAGGGATGTATGAATAGCGGCTGTGCAACAAAAACGTGAACAGTATTTATTATCTCCATTAACCTGCCGGCTTCCCACACAATATATAAAAGCAATATTCTTTATATCCTTTCCATTATATACTAACTTATTGTTATTGTTTAATTCCACAATTCTTTTAAACTGTTGGAGTGTTATTACATTATCAATTTGTTTGTATCCATATTCATCTTCTCTGGGTTCATAAGGATCAAAACCTGTACAGAGAATTACTGCTCCTATATCAAGATTGAGAATTTCGGTTTTCTGGTTAAGAGCAATACAGTCTTTGTAGGTTTTAAGAAAGTCTTCACCCGGACTAAATGACTTTTTATCAATTACATGGATATCAGGAAGTGCTTCTTCATAATTCTTATATATGGCTTTTCTTTTTGTCAGATTAAAATTAAATTCATCAGGAATTTCATCAGCACATTTGTTAATTGCATCTTTTAATTTATTCTTATCACAGCCTGGTATAATATATCTTGGACTCAGTTTTATTTTTACCTGAAGATTACCGACACTGCCTGATATAGATTCCAATTCTCCTCCAGTAAAAAGCGTAATCTTTTCTCTTTTCTTAATCTCATTATAGAGCTTACTGATTATTTCTTTCCCTTTTTCATTAGTAGAAAACAAGTCACCTATTTGAGCTGCCCTGCCACCAACAAAATGGCTTTTTTCAATCAGAAATACTTCAGTTCCCATATCTGCAAGTTCAATAGCTGCCCTCATCCCTGAAACTCCTGCTCCTATTATTAATACTGAATTTAGTGCTGAAATTTTAATGGAAGCAATAGCTTCAGAATACCTAACTTTTCCTATAGCTGCTCTTAATAATCGTATAGCTTTCTCTGTGCCTTCTTCAGGTTTATCACTGTGTGCCCATGAACATTGTTCACGTATGTTACATTGGACATAATTATATGGATTTAGCCCTGATCTTTCAGCGACATTTCTGAAAGTATATAAATGAAGTTTTGGTGAACAGGAGGCCACAACAATGGCATCAAGATTTTTTAATCTTATATCTTCACTCATTTCTTTTTGTGCAGAATCAGAACATGTAAACATCAAGGTTTTAGTAATAATTACTCCTGGTTCATCCTTTACTGCTTCTCTTACCTGATCAACATCAACATAATCTGATATGTTACCACCGCAGTGGCAGATATATACTCCTATTTTCTCTTTTTGCATAGTAAGTATTATTGTTTATTTTCTTCTTATATAACTTGCTGCCTCAGCAGAAGCATTTCCTGCCGATAGTATTGAATCGGGAATATCCATTGGACCTGAGGCACCACCGGCAATAAATACACCTTCAATACTCGTTTTTGCAGGACTTAATAATTCATCTATTTGTTTTATATAATTAAATTTATCAAGTTCTAATTTCTGGTTTTTAAATAATGAAGCCACTTTATTATTCGGAAGTATTCCGACTGATAAAACTACAAGGTCATGTTCCGTTTCCTTTACTGTACCACTTTCAATATCTTCATATCTGAGTATAAGATTTCCACTTTCATCTCCCTTTTCAGTAATCTTTGCAATTTTCCCTTTAACAAACTGTACGCCCATGCCTTTAGCCTGTTCGTAGAATTCATCAAATCCCTTACCAAAAGCTCTTATATCTATATAATAGATGGTTATATCAACTAAAGGCAAAGCACCCATCAGCAATTGTGCCTGCTTAATTGAGTACATACAACATATCTGGGAACAAACAGGATTATTTAACGACTTGTCTCTTGAACCAGTACATAATACATAACCAATATTATCAGGTTTTTTGCCATCCAGGGGTCTCAGAACATCATGAAATGGTCTTGTAGGTGCAAGGAGCCGTTCCATTTCCATGGAATGTATCACATTCTTATACCTATTATAACCATATTCTTCTTTACGTCCTGCCGGAAAAAGCTCAAATCCGGGAGTAAGAATTACAGATTTAACCTTAGCAGATAGTTCTTCTTTTCTCTGAGTAAAATCTATTGCATCTGCAGGGCAGGCTTCAATGCATTGGTGGCATTCACGGCAATTACCGCAATCCAGGCACCTTGAAGCACTATATAGGACTTCTTCTTCAGTAAGTGTTAATTCAACTTCAGTAAAATCTTTTATTCTCTCTTCTACAGGTCTTTCTTTTTTGTTGACAGGTGGTTTAACACTGGTATTCTCAGTTCTCTTTAGAACTTCTTCCTTATTTACAGCAGGCAACCTGGTATCAAAATCTACGCCCCCCAGCTCCTCTCCCTGCAAAAACCTGTCAATATAAAAAGCTCCCCTTTTGCCCTGACCTACTGCGTCAATTATTGTTGAAGGACCTATTGCAACGTCTCCGCCGGCAAATATATAAGGTACCGATGTTTGTAAGGTTTCATTATTAACTTTTATTGTTCCATCCTTATTGACCTCAAGTTCATCTTTGAATTGGGATGTTGTTGGGTATAAACCAATAGATTCAACAACAATATCAACATTAACTTCATGTTCAGAACCTTCAACTGGTACAGGTTTTCGCCTGCCACTCTCATCAGGTTCTCCAAGTTTCATTTTAATACATACAGCTTTTGTTATCTTCCCGTCTTTTCCAATAAATTTTACAGGATTTTTTAAAAACTGAAATTCAACCCCCTCTCTTTCCGCTTCTTCGATCTCCCAGTCAAAAGACGGCATTTCTTTTCTGCTTCTACGATAAACTATCATCACCTTCTTAGCTCCACATCTGATCGCGGCCCTTGCTGTATCGACTGCTGTATTCCCTCCGCCACATATCATAACGGTCTTTCCTTTCATATCAATTTCCTTGCCTAAATTCACATCTCTAAGGAAGTCCAGGCAGCCGATTATGCCCTCCAGATCACTACCTTCAACTTTAAATTTTCTTGCTTCATGAGTTCCGGCAGAAACAAAAACAGCATCAAATCCCTCATTTTTTAACCTTCTTAATTTATCTATTGTTTTGTTTGTTTCGTATTCTACTCCTAATGCTGTAACATTTTTAATGTCCCTGTCAACAATTTCTTTTGGAAGTCTGAATAGAGGAATTGTTATTTTTAACATACCACCTAATTCGGGTGCAGCTTCAAAAATTTTTACTTTATATCCTTTTTTTGCAAGAAAATAAGCTGCAGTGAGCCCTGCAGGACCAGAACCTACTATTGCAATACTTTTACCCAGTGATTTTTCAACAGGCCCGAATTCCGGCTCAGGATATTTTTTATAATAGTAATCAGTGAAAAATCTTTTTATTCTTCTTATTGACACCTGATTGTCTATTTCTTTTCTTGTACATTCATCTTCGCAAGGCGCAAAGCAAGCTCTTCCAAGACTGCCTGGAATTGGTGCATCTTCAAGATGCAGCCTCATTGCTTCTTCATATAATCCGGCCCTGGCAAGAGATACAAATCCATAACATTTGACTCCTCCCGGACATTTGTTAATACAAGGAGCAGATACAGTTTTTCTTTCAATTAAAGCTATTCTTGGGCTTGCTAAATTGAACGGAATATAAGCTGCTTTCCTTGCCGCCAGTCCATAATTATATTGATCTTCAATAATTACCGGACACGCGTATTCACACTCCTGACATCCTGTACAGGCATCTTCTTTGATATACCTCGGATTTTTCAGCACTTTAATATTAAAGCTTTTCTCATTTTTTTCTATTTCAAGTACCTCGCTGTAAGTCATTATTTTTATGTTAGGATGGCGTGCTGTTTCTGACATTTTTGGAGTAGTAATACATGCGGCACAGTCAAGAGTAGGAAAAACCTTGCTTAATTGAACCATTTTTCCGCCAATAGACATATCCTTCTCAACGAGCAATACTTTGAAATTCATGTTTGCGAGGTTAAGAGCTGCTTCCTGACCAGCTACTCCTGCTCCTATTACAAGAACATCATAATCCATATTCATTATTTAATCTAAATTTCATCCTGATCATTGACTTGATCTTATTTATAAAAAGCTTATTAGGGACCTTAATGACAGATACTATCAAAATCCTTGTTTGACCGGAAAATAATTACTTAAATTATCAGGCCTTTATACTGCCCAATCCAACCAGTGCCTCATGAAAATTTTTCATGTGATTTGAAAAGGATTCAGCACAGACTGAACATATAGCCGCCATTTTAAGCCTTGCAGGATCAATTCCCTTTTCTTTTAGTAATTCCTGCGTTCTGGCAACTAATTCCCCTGTCCTTTGAGGACAGGAAGGACTGTAAGGACAATCTGTTCCGTCAGCGGCAATAAATACTCCATCAAAACCTTTTTCAAAAGCTCTCAAAATCCACCTTGATTTAACTGATGACGAACATGGTAAACATATCGCATATACATTTGGCGGATAATGAATCCTTAATAACCCGGCAAGGTCTATCCCCGGATCAGATATTTTATCAGTTGAAAATACAAGTATTTTTGGAGTAAAGTTTTTGCTCTCTTTGATTTCACTCATTTCTTCTTCAAGAATATTCTGAAATAACCTGACTCTTCAACTGTACCAAGATATTCATGTCCCATCTTATTACACCATTTGGGAATATCTCTTTTTGTCCCGACATCCGTAGACTGAACTTCCATTACTTGATCTGGTCCAACTTCAGCTATTTTCTGTTTTGCTGCAAGAAGCGGACCCGGACATGCAGTTCCTCTTGCATCTACTACCTTATCAGCAGTTAAGTTTTTTAATGCATCATCGGATAACATTTTTATTCCTCCTTTTTTTATTTTTAATATAAAATTAGAATACTATTAAATGAACAGGTGTAAATCAGCACTGGCTGCAGAATCAACATATTCACCCACACCGCAAATATCGTCAACAAGATCAATAAAATCATCAGTTTTTTCGCCTCCCCAGATTTTACCGGCGAGTCCGCAAATAAGAATTTTTACATTTGTTAATTCTTTTACATCCTTAAGAAATTGATACCACTTTTTTACCTGATTTTTTTCCAATCCTGCAAGAAATTGATTTTTAAGGTGCGGCGTTTCAGAAAGCTCATCAATAGTTGCTGCATTTTCTTTTTTAAATGCTCTTGCTCCCATTAGCAGAACATAAATTTCAATGTCCATATCAAGAGCCGCTGCTCCGCTAGAAACAACACCAGCAGCTGTTAATCTGTCAATACTGCCTGAAAAAAGCCCTATTACCATTTTTGCCATTTTATTATCCTCCTTTAATTATTTGCATTAAAAAATAAGATAAATTACAATCTTAGATATTAATTTTAAATATTGTTGGATTTGAAATGTGATTTATATACTTTTATTTTGTGATTTTTGTCACATTTTATTAACTTTTATAACTTCAATATTCAATGATGTCAAAAATAAAGAAACTTATGAGCGATTGTAAATGTATAGACTGTGATAATAGATTTTGCGCCTTCGCTGTCCTGAATGATTCTGAAATAAAGCTGTTGTGCAATAATCATGCTGAAGTAAAATTTAAAAAAAAGGAAATTATTATTAAACAGGGGGCTCTTACAACCAATGTAGTATATATAAAATCGGGGTTGGTAAAAGAACACATTACAGGTCCAAACAAAAAAGAAGAGATATTACAAATCGTGAAATCTCCTTTTTTTCTGGGAATACATGCCATGTTTAGTGACAGAATAAATCAATACTCATTGACTGCTATTGAAGACACTACAGTGTGTTTTATTAATAGTGAAATTTTAAAAATATTATTAAGAAAAAATAGCGAATTTACGTATCAGATACTTATGCATGTATGTAAAGACCAGATAAATAATTTTCATCAGTGTGTTAATAAAGTACAAAAGCATTTGCATGGCTGTGTTGCTGATGCTATATTGTATCTTGCCGATAATATCTATGAAAGCGACCATTTTAAGTTATCTATTACAAGAAGTGACATAGCAGGTTTAATCGGCACCTCCAGGGAATGTGTTTCGCGTGCATTGGCAAAATTTTCACATGAAGGTATTATTGATTTAAATAATAAAACTGTAAAGATTCTGAATAAATCTTTACTGCAAAAAATAAGTGAGGTAGGATAATACTAATTGTCTTTCTTCCTTGCAGGGAAATAGCATTTAATTCCAGGGGGATCAGGAAATCCGTTCCTTTTTTCGGGAAATATAAAAAACAGCAGGGATTGCAAAAATTGCAAGAAGAGTACAAATATCAAATGTAGCTTCAAGTCCGATCCAATCACTGAGTACACCTACGATCATTATATCTCCTGATCCTGTCAGAAATGATATTGAAATATAAATTCCGTTTAAAAAAGCCATACGATCAGTAGGTATTTCATTAATAAAAGCAAGTAGCACCGGTCCGGATCCTATCGTTACTATTCCAAGTCCAACCAGCAATATAAAGCTTAAAGGAGATACCGGAATATGTACAAAAAGTAACATAAGAACGGGAGATAAAACTGCCATAATTAGTAGTGTCCTCATCCTGCCAATTTTATCTGAAAACGTACCGCTTATTAATGAACCTCCTGCCCCGGCTATCTGAAAGACAGATAATGCAACTCCACCTGTCCACAGGTTTTCGCCCTGAATATTTAAATAAGTGGGAAGGTAAAATCTTAAAGTCTGCCGTATAAATGTATTGAAGAACAGGAATATAGTTATGGGAATAAGAAAGGGCAGAAAAGACTTAAAAGACTTCCATTTTCTTTGCACTTTCTTTCTATTTTCAAACTTACTGTATACTTTTATTTTCCTGAGTTTAAGAAACAAAATAAAAGAACCTGCCAGTGAAAATGGAATCAAACGCCAGGTTCCTTCAAAAGTCCATAAAGATATCGCCCCAACAATGATCAATGGGCCGATTGTACGTGCAATCTCACCGCCAAGCATATAAAAACTCATTCCCATCCCTTTGCGATCTCCGGCTACATTACTGATCATTACAGGTGCAGGGACATGAAATAAAGAAGAACTTATACCCATTACAAATAATAAAATCACAATGACAATATAGTTTGGGGCAACTCCAAGCAGGCTCATTACTATTCCTGTTATGGATGGAGAAATAATAACAATATACCTCAGACTAACTCTATCTGCCATAAGTCCTACAAAAGGACTTATTACCGAAGGTAATCTCTGAAGTACATTTAAAAGACTGGCAAAAGAATATGATATATTGAATTTGCCTATCAGCAAAGGTAAAACGGGTGAAAGAAAAGAAGAATAGATATCATGAAGCATATGTGCCAATGACACAGTTATCAAATGACTGAATTTATAACTATTCTTTTTACTTTTTAAACCCATGTAATTTTAAAGTATAAGATAATAACGTCAACATCCCATGGCCATTTTAAACAATTAACTGGCAAGCAAAACTGAGAAAGAAATTAATACTTCATATAACAGCACATTGAATTACATTTATTATTTTAAGGTTGAAATTTATTCGTGCTGTCGACAAGTACGATAGTTGATTCTATTGGTTTATCAGAAAGCTCAAACCCGGCAATAATTACCTTATGCCCTTTTTTTATTTTCCGGGCTGCTGCGCCATTCATAACAATTTCACCTGAATTCCTTTCTCCTTCGATAATATACGTCTCTAAACGCTCACCATTAGTAATATCCCATACAGCTACTTTTTCACCATTATCAAAACCTGCTTTTTCAACTAATACCTTGTCTATAGTAATACTACCCAAATAATTAATATTGGCTTCTGTAACTGTTGCATTATGTATTTTACTTCTTAAATAATATCTCATTTTAATAGTTTTTATTATTAAATATTAAGTATCATCCCGCTTTTTACCTGTTGAGTTTTAAATTCATTATAAAACATAGCTAATGCCGGTAATTCAGTACAATGCGAAGGATAAATCTGCTCAATCTTTTGTCGTTTGAAATATTTAATTGTCTTTCGTGTTTGTAAATCATTATGTTTTAAATGAAAACCTCCAATTACTGTTTTTATCTTTTCTAATCCGGTTACTTTCTTTGCATACTCTGAAATATTGCAAATACCTGAATGAGCACAACCGGAAATAATAATCAGCTCATTATTATTAATAATTGCCAAAGCTGAATCATCCGGCACAAAATCATCATTACCTTTTTCATCAATAAAGGTTGTGGTTTGGGCTTCATAATCGTTTTCACGAGGTATTTCACCCAGGTAAATAATATTGGAAGAAATTTTATAAGGTTTACTTGATGTTATTAATTTAAATCTCTTTTCGATTTCTGCCTTACTCCAGGCTAAGCCAATATTTGAATCATCATTTTTCCTAAATCGCCTTATAAAAGAAACCGGATGTGTAATTAATGTTTTATTTTCTAAATAGCCTAAACCATCGCCATGGTCCCAGTGACCATGACTTAATACTACGGTATTTATATCCCTGGAAATATCAATTCCCATCATTCTGGCATTTTTCAAAAAAACATCACTATGACCGGTATCGAACAAAATGGTTTGTTCCTCATGTTCAATAAGGTAAGATAAGCCATGCTCAGCAAGGAATTTATCTCCTGCCATGTTTTCGGTTAATACAAATAATTTCATAATTGAACTGCCGTGAATTTAATTTTAAAAGCTCCTTCAATTTGGTAATCGGCAAAAGACATGTAACTGCAAATCTCTTTATTCTTAATAATTCTATTAATATAAACTAGCTATTATAGGCCCATCTAAGGTATATTGATCCCCATGTGTACCCCCCTCCAAAAGCAGAAAGAATAAGTTTATCTCCTTTTTTTAGTTGTTTCTCTTTTTCCCACAAGCATAAAGGAATAGTTGCTGCAGTAGTATTCCCATATTTTTCAATAGTTATCATAATTATTTCCTTTTTTATACCCATTCTTCTGCCAACGGTCTCAATAATGCGATTGTTAGCCTGGTGAGGCACAAACCAATCCAGTTCATCAGGTTTAATATTATGTTTTTGCATCATTTCCAAAGCTACATCTGCCATTTTTGAAACGGCAACCTTAAATACAGACTGTCCATCCTGATAAACATAATGCTCTTTTGCATCAATCGTATCATATGATGCGGGTTTTAATGATCCTCCTGCACGCATATAAAGTGCATCTTTTCCTGAACCATCAATTTGTAACATGTGGTCGATAACACCCATATCTTCCGTTGTAGGCTCAAGTAATGTCGCAACAGCTGCATCGCCAAATAAAACACATGTTGTACGGTCTGTATAATCAGTTATGGATGACATTTTATCTCCAGCAACCAGAACAACCTTTTTATTTTTGCCAGACTCAATAAACTGAGAGGCAGTTTGCAATGCGAAAATATAACCTGAACAGGCAGCACTTAAATCAAATCCCCAGGCATTTTTTATTCCGGCTTTATCAGCCACCAGACATGCTGTTGAAGGGAACATCATATCAGGCGTGATTGTTGCTACAATAACCAGTTCAATTTCTTCAGGTTTTGTACCGGTTTTCTTCAAAAGCTCCTTTACTGCTTCTGCTCCCATATCAGATGTTGCAAGACCTTTTTCTTTTAATATCCTTCGCTCTTTAATACCGACACGTTGCATTATCCACTCGTCAGTAGTTTCAACCATCTGACTGAGTTCTTCATTAGTAAGGATATACTCAGGCAGATATGCCTCTATTCCTGTTATTTTTGCATGAAATTTTTCCATTTTAATTAGCCTTTTAAGATTTTATAGGATTATAATTAATTTTTTTTATTGTATCTGTCCTTTCATATTTATATTATTTAACCCGATAATTGTGCAAAATATAATGTATTTGAGAATTATATTCTATTATTTTAGTTTTCAATTTTATTATATATTATTAAAATTAAAAAAGCCTGAAATTTATATTTTTTCATATATATCATTAAAAGTTTCATTTTTTTTATTTCAGATTCAAGAATTACAATTCCCTCAAATTTTCATCCAGACTGCCATCAGGAAGCATCCAGTCAGGATGATAATGCCCTTGCTCCTCCATTTTGTATCGGATGCAATTTCCCCAATCCCCCCTGCAGTATAGCTCGACCCATTTTTTCTCCAGCCTGCCTGCTTCATAAAAACGCTTCATTGGACACATTACGAACCATTTACATTCATGCAAAAGGACTTGTAATTTCTTGTATTTCTTTATTAACTCAAATTCAAAAGACCGATTATAAAGAAGTGATGAGGGATGGGGTAATGGTAATATTTTTTGTTCATCTGAAAAAATTAATTTTCCATATACTTCTTTAAAATCCTCACGTGCTGCCGGAAGAGAAGCATGATATTTCGTTAAAATCGTTCGTGTTGCATAATACCCTAAAGGCACGATGATTTCAGGATGTATAATCAGAATTTCCTCGTCTAAAAATTGGCTGCAAGACTCGATTTCATCCATTTTAGGTTTTCTGTTTTTCGGCAATATGCATTTAAGCAAATTGGTCATATAGATCGAACCCCTTTCAATTCCGGCTTCATAAAACAATTTATCCAAAATATGTCCGGAAGGTCCGATAAACATTTTATTTGCGGAATCTTCTTTTTCTCCCGGAGAAAGTGCGATAAACATAATATAAGCATTCAGATTCCCTTCGCCTGCCAGTGCATGCTTTCGGGTAACTGACAATCGGCATCTTTCACAACTTCTTATTCGATGATTAAGACTCCCAAGTGTATTTTGCTTTTTCCGTTTTTCAGATAATATAATTTGTTTCATTTCACTTTATCTCTATTACAGCGTTACCATTAACTTCTCCATGTTTAACCTGAATTAATACTTCCGGCAGATCATCAAAAGAAAAAACATTAATGGACGTTTTAATGTTTATATCATTTGCTATTTGCAGGAACTCGACACCGTCTTTTCTTGAGATATGAGCTAAACTAATAATAGAACGTTCCTGCCAGATCAGGTTGTAGTCTTTAATTTTAATCGGTGACATGGTTACCGGCCCTAAAACAAGTTTACCACCACTGTCTAATTGAGATAAAGCAAAGGGGACAAGGTCGCCTTCAGCTACATGAATATCGGTACTGCATACTCCACAGGCAACATTTTTTATTCTTATTTCGTTTGCTTTTGGATGAGGATTGGGGAGCTCTTTCAATGCGAGCGGGGTTTTTTCAACTGGTGCCTGATTTTCAAGAATCCATGCTTTCATTTTAGCCTCCTATATAACATAAATACTATGGTAGAAATCTTCTGCAATAGAATTAGATTCTTCACGATAAGATTTTATGGACGAAGGCAGTTGATTCATGATATCACTGGCGACGAGTCCGTCTTCTCCTTTGTTCTTTGCTGCCAGGTCACCCGCCATACCATGAATAAAAACGCCCATACGTACCGCATCGTTAATCGGAAATCCGAGTCCGAACATAGCAGCAATGGTGCCTGTTAAAACATCGCCGCTGCCAGCCGCAGCCATGCCGGGATTGCCACTGAAATTAATAAATACTCTTTTATCCGGATAGCCAATCAATGATTGTGCCCCTTTCAGGACAATTGTGGCGTTGAGTTCTTTAGCTGTGCTTTGCATAACATCAATTTTATTTTTCAAAATATTTTCAATTTTTTGTTTTGCTATTCGTGCCATTTCGCCCACATGCGGGGTTAAAATTGTTGGGGCTTTACGTTTCTTAATATATTCCCAATCATTTGCAACAGCAGTTAACCCATCTCCATCAATGAGCAACGGCTTTTTAATTTCAGCGCTTAGCTCTCTAACTAAAATTTGTGTTTCTTTATTCAAAGATAATCCTGGTCCAATAACAACAATATCTATATTTTCAGAAAATTGCAAAAGCTGCTGTTTGTTTTCCAGACTAATGCTGCCTGACTTAGTACTTTTTTGTGGTAAAAAAACAATTTCGCTCCCTTTATTTCCTATAAACGCTGAAACATTTCCGGGTGTTGCTAAAAAAGATAGTCCGCCGCCGGCTCTCAGAAATGATAGTGCTGCAAAATAGGGTGCCCCCGGATAATTGGATGAGCCGGCAATGAATAGTGCTTTACCATAATTGCCCTTGTGGGTATCTTTACTTCTTGCAGGAATGGGTTCAGGATCGTTAGTAGCAATTTTTAATTGCTCAGAATCTTGAATAGCAGGTGGGAAAGAAATATGTGTTACATACAATTTACCTCCAAGTTCAAATCCGGGATAAAGCAGATTTCCTGCTTTTGGTAACCCAAAAGTGGTTGTATAATTTGCTTTTACCGCTGTACCCATTATCTGTCCAGTATCTCCATGAATACCTGATGGGATATCGATACTGAATACTGTCTTTTGGCTTGAGTTAATCATGTTAATAACATCTTTATATTTCCCTTTGACTTCCCGGTCAAGACCTGTACCGAAAATTGCATCGACAATGGCATCAGCGTTTTGGACTGCATCACTTGCCGAAGAAACATCTTGCAGATCAAGTATTTTAATCTGAAATCTATCAACTATATCCAAATTTTGTTTTGCAGCGCCTTTGAATTTAGAGCGATCACCCAAAATAAAAACTGTCACCTCGCCACCATTGGAATAAATTTTCCTCGCCACTACTAGTCCATCGCCACCATTATTGCCAAAACCACAAAAAATCACAAAATTCTTGTTTTTAACGCCAAACTCTTTCAAAATAGTAAAATAAGAAGCTTGGCCGGCATTCTCCATTAAAATTTCCTGGGAAATACCATATTCTTCAATGGCCCGTTGATCCAAATTTCTCATTTCATTTACCTGACTTATTTTCATCAGCATTTACCTCATTAAATTTATAATTTGCAAATAATCGTTTCTCCTTCTTTCTCATTTATCCGGATATTTGTTTTTGTAATACTAACGATCTGGTGATCAGCGGCACAAAGTCTACGAAGTACTAAATTTGAATTATTAAATAAACTTATGCAATGCAACAGACTCAACTAAATTGAAATATTTTCCTTGCATTCGCGGCAATGCATTGTTAGGCAAAGTTCTTAGCGGCACATTACGTCTTCTTATTGGGGTTCTTAGGAAACCACCCTTTTCTAACACGCTCTTTTTGTTGGAAAAGCTCATAAATACTCCATAAAAATATGAATCCAATAATCCCTAAGATACCGGATAATAGAGCATTATTTACAAAAAGGGAAGCTGTAATAGATAAAAGACCTAAAATCAAAAACAAAGGCCATAATTTAGTGCCAAAATAATACTCCCCTTTAATAATAAATATATGCCCTAATCCTGTAAGCAATAACATCATAAAACCTAACACTAAACCGATGAAATTCAGATTATTCATAGTAGCTTTCCTCCGGTATTAATCCAACAGCCAGGATCTGTTGATAGTATATTATCCGTTACTTCGTAAGCCCTTCCACGACATCCTGCACATTTATCCCTATAAATGCATCGATTGCATTCCCCTTCCAATAAGTTTCGATCTCTAAGCTTTGCCAGAATTTGAGAATTCTCCCATATTTGCGTGATGCTTTCCTCCCTGACGTTACCCAGTTTTACCTGGAGAAGCATACATGGTATTACATCCCCATTAGGAAGTATTGTTAGATAGCCGTTTGGCATTCCTGCTGCACACCCTCTTCCGTAATAGGGGATTCTTTTCAATAAATTGGCTGGAAAATGTTTTGGTTGTATATTCTTTTCCTGAAGTATTAAGGTATACATAGGACAGCCAGGTACTCTTATTATTATTGGGCAATCTGTTTGTGCTTCCGCCAACCATTTCATGATTTCTTTTCTTTCATATGGTGTTAACACCTCGTTAGGGATTTCCTTTTTAACCCTTGGGACCTGGATTAAATCGAAGAATTCAGCAGCGATTGCCCCGAATTCTACAGCCAGTTTCAACATATCTGGTATTTGGTTCAAAGTACCTCTTCTAATTGTCATTCCAAATTGAAAAGGCAAACCAACTTCTTTACATGCCTTAGCGCCTTCCAAAGCTTTGTTGAAAGACCCTATCTCTCCGCGAAACCAATCATGCGACTGAGCTTCAGCACCATCAATGGATATCTGTACCGCCATAATACCTGAAGATTTCAATCGTTTAGCTACATCTGCGTTAATTAATGTGCCATTGCTCCCGATAACTACTCTCAATCCTTTCGTAGATGTATGTCTAGCAATATCAAAAAAGTCATCTCTGTAGAGTGGCTCTCCGCCATCGAAAATTAAGAGCTTTATTCCCCAATTTGCAACATCATCCAAAAGTTTTTTTGCTTCTTCTGTTGAAAGCTCATCAGGTGATGGTTCTTCGGAAGCTTCACTATAACAGTGCTTGCATTTGAGATTGCATTTTCTTGTAATAGCATATGAAATAAGATATGGTGGTGGGATAAGTGTTTTATAAGTTTCTTTGTTATTCTTCATTTCCTCTTTCATATTGGTCTTTCCTTAATTAATTCTGTCTTCATTACTAATTTTTTGTTTTTGTTCTTTAACAAATAAGAGCGGAAACACAATGTCGCTCAAGCAACAAGGTATCCATACTGCAAAAAATAAAAACACAAAAATGATGATATAAGACCAGCAATTTAAAGCCCCTCCTGTAGCCATTAAAATATGAAACAAAGAAGCCCATGTGCTCAACAAAACATGTCCGGCATGAGGAAACTTTGTTGTCGGCTTGAAATATGCAAATAATACCCCTAGAATTGCCAAAGGATTTACCAACCACCACTTCTCAATAAAACCAAGATGAATCCCTTTATTGGGCAAATTCAATATGATCTCTCCTAAATAAGGTATTACGGAATCACTGATGGTGGCAATACCAATAGAACCGAAGTAACCAATTAGCAACAGAACCCAAAAGTTGCATTTCCCTTTGATACATTTTTTACTAAAATGATCACATTCATGTAGTTCATAAATAGAAGCGGTAACAAGAGCACTGAGAACTACATGTATAGGATGAAGTATATAAAAAATGTTTAGTGATGTCTCCTTTGGCAGATTCTGAAAAAACAACATAATGAGGATACCAGTCATTGCACCAAAAGTAGTGAATGGTGCATGATTTTTTAGCTCTCTTAAAATCTGTTTCATCATTTTATATACTTTCTGAAGAACATTAAAAATTCTTTATTTTTTAAAATTATAAATATATCCCATGTTGTAATTATCATCATGGACTAGTCTTTTAAAAAATTTTTTATCTAAATAAAATTTTGCACTCTTTATTTCTTCTATAATATCTTCTAATTGTATATCTGCCAGCTCTCCCAGCGGTTGATCCGATTTATAGTGCTTGGGATAAACTGAAAATAATGCGTTAGTCTTTAAAATTCTATAGGCGTTCTTATAGATTATTCTTCTTTTTTCTGAATTCATATAATGGAGAACATCATAAAGCAAGATTGCATCTATAGATTCGTTATCCAAATTAATTTTTAACTCTTCCGATTGGTTACATACTGTTACTATATTTTTCAAACCTTCTGATTTCGATTTATTCATTAATTGCCTCAAAACTTCCCTGTCTTTGTCCAATGCATATATTTTACCATCCTTACCTACAACTTTTCCGGCAGGAATTGTGTAGTGACCACTACCACAACCAAAATCCAGAATAATTTGTCCCTTTTTAATTCCTATATCCTCTAAAAAAATTTTACCATCTTTTTTTAACCAACTTTTAATATTATTTATCATAATTTTATTTATATCAAATAGTCTCTTTAATAAATTTTTTTTTGTTAAGATTTAATAGTTACCAAAAGTTTTTGCATAACTTCAGTTGCTTTCCCTTTCAGAAAAATATCAGTAATAGTATTTGTATAATTTGAAGATTGGATATTTATTTCGATTATTTTTTTATTATATTTTTTTTGCAGTTTCATATCCATTACTAATTGCATCCTGGACATTTCCTACTTTTTTAGCATCTCCAATAACGTAAACAGGCATTTTTCCTTTTAATTCATTTTCCAATGGATTATAGCTATTCATACTTGTAGAAACGACAATAACATCAATATCATAAAAGGTAA